>Ga0209536_100006241_pt1 | contig 18274 bp, 10 predicted proteins | sample DeeMarSeWOR28_12_FD_187461 | JGI IMG/M metagenome (GOLD analysis project Ga0209536, IMG submission 187461) | Marine sediment microbial communities from White Oak River estuary, North Carolina - WOR-2-8_12 (SPAdes) (version 2) | ecosystem: Environmental > Aquatic > Marine > Intertidal zone >... | reverse complement strand
GCGGCGGCACTACAGAGGTTGCCGTCATTTCTCTCGCCGGCATCGTCTATTCCAAGTCGGTGCGCGTTGCCGGCGACAAGATGGATGAGGCTATCCTGCAGTATATAAAACGCAAGCATAACCTGGCCATCGGTGAACGCACCGCTGAATTGATCAAGACCACCATCGGTGATGTTATGCCCGAGGAGCCCTATGAGAACATGGATGTCAAGGGCCGCGACCTGGTTTCAGGAGTGCCGAAAACCCTGACCATCAACTCGGCCGAGATCAGGTCCGCCATCTCGGAACAGGTTGATGCTATAGTAGATGCCGTAAAAATGGCACTGGAACTCACCCCGCCGGAACTGTCAGCCGATATTGTTGACCAGGGTATAGTGTTGACCGGCGGTGGAGCTCTGCTGCGGAATCTTGATCATCGTCTTAACAAAGAAACGGGTCTGCCGATAATTATAGCCGAAGATCCACTCTCGTCAGTAGTGCTTGGCTCTGGCGCCGCACTCGATAACATCGATATCTTGAAAGAGGTTAAGATCAACTGGTGACCGGTAGAGCCGATCAGGTAACACATCCCGGAAAAATGCCGCTGTAGAATCATTAGGCAAGGAGAGGTTTTCCAGTTGAACAGATCGATGCGGAAGAGGGGAAAGCACTCAAGGCAGATACGTTTTTTTCTGCTTTTCGGCTGCCTCCTGACCGCAATTCTTATCCTCATTATTTCCATGGCAGGCCGCAAGGAATTCACCGCCCCCCATAAATTCGGCCTTGAGGTCATAGGTCCCTTCCAAACCGCGGTTTCAAAAGTCTCCAACTTCGTTGGCGGCTTCTGGGAGAAATACGTGGCCCTGCTCCATGTCAGGGAGGAAAACAAGCAGCTCAGGCAGGAATTACTGCAATACAAAACTGCCAATATAGAATACAGGGAAGCCGTTGCAACAAATGTACGGCTGCAGAAGCTGCTGGAACTGAAAGAATCTCTTCCCCCGCCAACCCTTACCGCGGAAATTGTCGGCAAGGACCCTTCTCTGTGGTTCAGAACATTTACCATCAACCAGGGCTCCAGCGACGGCGTTCAGAAAGGCATGCCGGTAGTCACCGTTGAAGGCGTGGTAGGCCAGGTACTGACCTCATCGCCGAATTATTCCAAGGTGCTGCTGGCGACAGACCCGAACAGCGCCATTGATGTTATGACCCAGAAAACGAGGGTGCAGGGTATAGCCAAGGGACTGGGGCGAGATGCCTTTGCCCTGCATTATGTTTTAAAAAGCGCCGAGGTTGAAAAGGGAGAATATGTGCTTACCTCAGGCCTGGGGGGCGTGTTCCCTAAGGGGCTCATGGTCGGGACCGTTTCAGAGATCAGGAAAAGCCGGCGCGGCATGTTCCAGAATATTGAGGTAAAACCGGCCGTTGATTTTTCCCAACTGGAGCATCTTATCATCATCATGAAAAAATATTCGCTGACAGAGGATTAAAAAAAGCCTGTCATGTTTATCCTGATTTTTCTCATCCTCGGTATCCTGATCCTTGTCCTGCAGACAACCTTTCTGCAGTTGTTGCCAGCCTGGCTGGGAAACCCGGATATCCTCTTTTTGCTGATAGTCTATATCTCCTGTCAGGCGGATATCCTGCGGGGATTGGTGGTCATTCTCCTGCTGGGACTGCTCATGGATGTATTTTCAGGTCTTTTCCTCGGGCTCTATCCGGTTATTTATCTCCTGGTATTTGCCTTTATCAAGGGGATTTCCAGAAGGGTTGCCATAAATGAATTCGCCTACCAGGTTCCCCTGGCGGTTGTAAGTTACCTGTTTGTCAGCATCGGCATGTTTTTGTTTTCACTGTCGCTGGCCCCGGACATCCCGCCTCAATGGTCCTGGGGGACAATAATTCTGCAATTGCTTATGCTGGCGGTAATAGGGGGACCGGTTTTTGGAATTTTTGATTCCATCATGAATTTTTACAGAAGTCTTTCGGCGACAGGCCGTCTTCCCGGAACAAAAAGCGCAAACCGTTTTAAATAATAAAGTTGCACCAGATGAATTCTCCCAAACAGGTATTTACCAAGATTAAGAAAATTGATGCCGATGAGCTGACCCAGCTGAAAAAGCGGACCGATGCAGCAACACTTGTCATCATTTTTTTTATTGCGGTAATAATTACACGGTTGTGGTTCCTGCAGATACACAACGGCGCCGAATACAGTGAGCAGGCCGACAACAACCGGGTGCGGATGCTGGATGTAGTTGCGCCCCGGGGGAATATAATGGACACTGCTGGACGGACCATCATCACCAACCGTCCGAGTTTTAATGTTGTCTGGGTGAAGGAAGACTCCCCTGACCCTGATCAAATCATTAAGAAGCTTTCTCTGATCCTGGATGAGGAAATTGCCGTCCTGCTGAGAAGAGTACGGGAATCGTTGGATAATCCCAGGCACATCCCCATATTGCTTAAGGAGGATATCGACTGGAAAACCCTGGTGTATATAGAAAACAATCACTATGACCTGCCAGGCGTCAGGATCGAAGTCCTGCCAAGGCGTAATTACCTGTTCGGGGATTTTGGCTCCCATTTGATCGGCTATACCGGCGAGATCAACCTGGAGGAACTGAAACAAAGAAAATGGGAGAATTACCAGGGCGGCGACCAGATAGGCAAGCGAGGGTTCGAAAAGCTTTACGAAGAGGAATTGCGGGGCGACAAGGGAACCGTTTACATGGAGGTTGATGCCCATGGTTTTGAGCAGCGGCAGCTGAAGGGCAAGGAACCTCTGCCCGGAAATGATCTGCAGCTTACCATTGACCTGGATTTGCAGCTTGAGGCTGAAAAGGCCATGGCCGACAAAGCCGGTGCTGTTGTGGCCATGGATGTGAAATCGGGCCGGATCCTTGCCTTTGTCAGTGCCCCGCCTGTGCACCTGGAAGATTTTGTCGGTGGCATTTCAACCAAGAACTGGCAGTCCCTGCTCAATAATATCAAGCGGCCTCTGGTGCACAAAACCATCCAGGGGCAATATCCTCCGGGTTCCACCTACAAGATTGTCACAGCACTTGCCGGGCTTTCAAAAGGGGTTATAAACCCCAATACGGTTTTTTACTGTTCAGGCTCCATGGCCTTCGGCAACCGCAGATACGGGTGCTGGAAAAAGGGAGGGCATGGGCCTGTCAATCTGCATCGCGCCCTGGCTGAATCGTGTGATATTTATTTTTATCAGGTGGGCTTGAGGGTCGGCGTCGATTCACTGGCAGAATATGCCAACCGCCTGGGGCTGGGTCATAAAACCGGCATCGCGTTCGAATACGAGAAATCGGGCCTGATACCGACCTCCAACTGGAAAAAGCTGGCCAGGGGAGAACCATGGCAGGAAGGTGAGACTCTCTCCATTGCAATTGGTCAGGGGTTTAATCTCGTTACGCCGTTGCAGGTCTGCCAGATGACATCCGCCCTTGCCAATGGCGGGATACTGTATAAGCCATTTCTGGTTGAAAAAATAATTGATCCGGAAGGTCAGGTGGTAAAACAGTTTGACTCTGAAGTTGATGTGGAACTCATCGGCATGGATAACTACCTGGAGCTGGTCCGGGAAGGGCTTGTCGCTGCAGTGAACGGCAAGCACGGCACCGGCAGGGAGGCCCGTTTAAAGGAAATAACGGTGGCCGGCAAGACAGGTACGGCCCAGGTTGTGACCATGGAGAAGTTCAAAGAGGTTGACGAGGAGGATGTTGCCTACAAGCATCGGGATCATGCCTGGTTTACCAGTTTTGCGCCGGCGGAGGCGCCTGAAATTGCCGTCACGGTCCTGGTCGAACACGGGGGCCACGGGGGTTCCGCGGCAGCCCCTGTGGCAAAGAAGGTCCTGGAGAAATATTTTGCCAAAAAAACTGAACTGAAGACCGAGGATGTAAAGGATGGACAGGCATCCCTGCACTGAGAAAAAACCTGGTTATTAAGGATCATCAGGTGAAGGTAATTCCCGGCGCTTATTGAACAATTTGTTAAATTCTATTGTTTGTATGGAGAATGAACTGAAAATGGTTTATTGCTTCAAATAATAGAAAAAATTGAGGATTGAGGAATAAAAATGTTGCGCATTGACAGGCAGCTGGTAAAAAATTTTGACTGGGTAATGCTTGTTGCCGTGCTGCTTATAGCCACCATGGGGCTGGTCAATCTTTACAGCGCAACCTATGCCAACAGAGCAGCCGGCAATCTGGTCTTTCTCCGGCAGCTCTTCTTTTTTCTCGCAGGGTTCTCTTTTATAATAATCATTCATTTATTTGACTACCGGCTGCTGCTTAAATGGAATTATCCCCTCTATGCCATGATCGTTGTGCTGCTTATTGCCTCTCTGCTCCTGGGGGACAGCATTGCCGGCACCCAGCGCTGGATTAACCTCGGCTTTTTCAGGTTGCAGCCGTCGGAGCCGGCCAAGCTCATGCTGGTCATCTCCCTGGCCAGCTATTATTACCGCAAGGATACCGGGCGCGGTTTTACCATCAGGGAACTGCTTGTCCCCATCGGACTGACAGGAGTTTTCTTTGTGCTGGTTCTCAAGCAGCCGGACCTGGGGACTGCTCTGATGTTTGCCGGCATCTTTTTGTCCATGACCCTGTTCGTAAAACTGAAATGGTCGACAATAGGCATCATTGTCGGAACAGGCGCTACCGCGGTTCCGCTTGGCTGGAGGTTTTTCCTGAAGCCCTACCAGCGGCAGCGCATCGAAACCTTCCTGAACCCGGAGAGCGATCCCACCAACAGCGGCTATCATATCATGCAGTCGAAAATCGCTGTGGGCAGCGGGCTCAAGTTCGGCAAAGGGTACTTGAAAGGCACCCAGGGGCATCTGCATTTCCTGCCCGAGCGCCATACCGATTTTGCCTTTTCCGTCTGGGCCGAGGAATGGGGTTTTACCGGCTCGCTTTTCTTTCTTGCGGTTTATTTTTTCATGATCCTCTGGGGCCTGAACGTCTGTCTTGCCTCGCGGGACAAGTTCGGCGTCCTGCTGGCTTTTGGCATTGTGTCCCTCATCTTCTGGCAGGCGATCATCAACCTGCTGATGGTCATGGGATTCCTGCCGGTGGTTGGCATCCCCCTGCCAATGTTCAGTTACGGCGGCTCATCGCTGATGACCACCCTCATCGCCATAGGACTGCTAATGAATATCCGCATGCGGCGCAACCAGGTCAGGAAAACCTGACCCGAATAATTCATGAACATTTAGAAAACATTGACATATCTGACTGATATTGTGGAATTATTAATGTTTTTTGTGGTGATATGTCGTATGACACAGAGCAATTTCGTCTAAAACGAATACTATATTTAGAAATGTTCACCAGAAACGGAGCGATCCGCCTGCATCTCCTGCGTTATCAACTGTTCAGCATACCTGAGTATAGCGGAACAGTTTCTGCCTTGGATCTGCAACCACCTCACCCCGTGAATTACCCGGGCAGAAACGACGTCTGCAGCCAATACGTTCCGTTTGCTTACAGCCACCCGGTTTGTTCGGCTTTTTCAAGGACAAGTTCCTTCAAAGCGGCGATGAACTCAGGTTCAAGGTTGAGTGAAGGGCTTCTTTCCAGCCGTATGCCAAGACCTTTTGCCATATCACGATACAGCATATCGATTTCGTAGAGTGTTTCCACATGGTCCGAGACAAAGGATATGGGCACCATCAAAACATTCCTGCATCCTTCCTTTGCAAGCTGTTCAAGGGTTTCAGGCGGGGACGGCGACAGCCATTCCACTGGGCCGCTGCGGCTCTGGTAGCATAATTTGCCCGGCATGGCTGTTACCGTTTCAACAGCTGCAATGGTCTGCTTGAGGTGCTCCACATAGGGGTCGCCCTCCCGGATAAATTTTACCGGCAGGGAATGGGCGCTGTATACCACCTGCACTTTTTCAGAGCCGAATGGTGCCAGCCCGCTTTTTATGGTTGCCGCCAAAGCCTTGATATACTGGGGCTGTTCCGGCCAGGAGTCTATGGCCGCAATTTCAAAGGCAGGTGAAAACGTTTGAGCGGCTTCAACAAGATCGGCGACAGAGGAGCCGGTGGTGGCAATGGAATAATGAGGATAAAGGGGCAGGGCAATGATGTGCTGCACTCCCTCAATGTGCAGGTCTGCAAGGGTTTCCTGTGCCCGGGGATGCCAGTAGCGCATAGCCACAGAAACCTTGAAGGCGCCGAGAGCGGAAAGCTCTTTTTCCAGGGCCTCAGCCTGTTCCGCCGTTATTCTGCCCAGGGGTGAGCCGCCGCCGATCCTGGCATAGGCCTGGGCGCTTTTAGGAGCACGGCGCCGGGAAATGAACCGGGCAATGGTCTTCTGCATGAAGGAAGGACCAAGGCGGATGATCATCCTGTCAGAAAAGAGATTAAACAGAAACGGTTCAACATCCTCCAACCGTTCAGGACCGCCGAGGTTCAGCAGCACTACACCGATAGTCTTATGTGAACCGCTTTTCTGCTTCATGTTTCTTCCTTTTCGGAGACCTCTGCATCGGCAGAAACTTCTTCCTGCGGCTGACCTATCAATTCCAGAAATTCCTCACTTTCCAGGGTTTCTTTTTCCAGCAGAGCGGTGGCTACTTTTTCCAGCATATCCTGTTTGGTGGCGAGCAGACTCTTGACAATTGCCATCCGTTCATCCAGGATGGTCCGCACTTCATCGTCAATGAGTTTTGCCGTCTCGTCGCTGATCTCCTTCTGTTGGAATAAACCCTCTTGTAGGAATTGTCCGCGGGGTTCATTGTACGTGGCATGGCCGAGCTTTTCATTCATGCCGTACAGGGTGACCATGCTGCGGGCAATATTGGTGGCCTTCTGCAGGTCGTTCTGGGCCCCGGTGGTGATCTCGCCAAAAGTCAGCTCTTCGGCAGCACGCCCGCCGAGCAGGACATCAATTTTTTCCAGCAGCTCGGTTTTAGACATGAGGAAACGGTCTTCGGTGGGCAACTGCAGGGTGAAGCCCAGAGAGCCGATGCCCCGTGGTACAATGGTTATCTTGTGCACCTTTTCTGTCGTGGCCGAAAAGGTTGCCACCAGGGCGTGGCCGGTTTCATGGTAGGCCACGATTTTCTTCTCCCTGTCATTCAATACCCTGTTTTTCTTTTCAAGGCCTGCAATGATCCTGTCAATGGCCTGTTCAAATTCATCGTTGTCCACTTCATCCTTGCCCTTGCGGACTGCAAGCAGGGTGGCTTCGTTTACAAGGTTTGCCAGGTCGGCCCCGGTAAAACCTGGGGTGCGGCGGGCAATTACGTCCAGGTCGACAGAATCTGCCAGGGTAACACCCTTGGCGTGTACCTTGAGGATAGCCACCCGCTCTTTGAGATCAGGGCGGTCCACCAGTATCTGGCGGTCGAAACGACCGGGCCGCAGGAGCGCCGGATCAAGGATTTCCGGCCTGTTGGTGGCAGCAAGGATTATGACGCCCTTGTTGGCTTCAAAGCCATCCATTTCTGACAGAAGCTGGTTCAGGGTCTGCTCCCGCTCATCGTGACCGCCGCTGATACCGCCGATGCCGCGGGCCTTGCCGAGGGCGTCGAGTTCATCAATGAAAACTATGCATGGCGCGGTTTTGCTGGCCTGGTCAAAAAGGTCCCGGACACGGGCAGCGCCAAGCCCCACAAACATTTCAACAAAATCGGAGCCGCTGATGGAAAAGAACGGCACACCCGATTCGCCGGCAACCGCTTTGGCCATGAGGGTCTTGCCGGTCCCCGGAGGGCCGACCAGCAGGATGCCCTTGGGGATTTTTGCTCCCAGACGGGTAAATTTCTCCGGTTTTTTCAGAAACTCGATGACTTCTTCAAGTTCCTGCTTGGCCTCATCCTGGCCGGCAACCGAGGAAAAGTCCACACCCAGGTCGGTCTGGGCCACGATCTTGGCCTTGTGTTTTCCCAGGGTCATCATGCCGGGTCCGGCCTGGCTCATCTTCCTGATGGCAAACATCCAGATGCCCACGAAGATGAGGGCGGGCACGATCCATGAAAGCAGTGTTTTCAGGAAAGTGTTTTCGTTTTCAGCAATGATGTCAATATTATTGTTTTCCAGGAATTCAACGAGGTTTCTGTCATCCACCCTGGGGGTGCGGTAGATCATTTCCGGGAACAGGGGCTCTTTTTTTGCATCCTGCCGCGTTTCAAATCCTTTGAGCTGGTTGGTGGAGATAACCACCGAGTTGATCTTGCTTTCTGTGACCAGATGCTTGAACTGGGTATAGGAGACGTTGTTGACTTTCGGCGACAGCCAATACTGGATAAGGAGAAGTGCGGCCAGGGCGGCGATCAGATAGCTGGCTGAAAAGGAGATTTTTTTTTGTCTCATGGCTGTGTCTGCCCTCTGCAGAAATAGATATATGATGTATTTGCCATGCGCTGCACCATGTATACCATGACAGCATCTGTTACAGGAACACTATTTACCGTTTCTTCATTTGTCAAACACAGGATATGAAAGAATGACACAGAACAAAGGTGCCCGTCAAGCTAAATGCTTGATACCGTTCACAAGAAAGGATCATTGGCAGGGGAAGATCAGACACTGCCTTACCTAAAAAAATATCTTCTCTTGCATGGGGCATGCTTCCCATGAGCCATTACATAATCTGTTGAAATTATTTGTGAATGGACATAGGATATAAAGATCTGAGAATGCATCATCACATTGACCAACAATAACTCATTGGAAGGAGTAAAAGCTATATGGCGCTTCGTCTCCTGGAAATAGTGGTCCCGGAAGAGGCTACAGGGGAAGTTCTCAAGATCATTGCAGAGGCCCAGATAACAAATTTCTGGCTCACCTGCAGTTGTGAAAACAGGAATATTTTCAAGCTGATCGTAAAGGCGAAAAAGACAGAAAACCTGCTGGATACCCTGGAAAAAAAATACGGCGGTCTGGAGGATTTTCACATGGTGCTCCTGCCCCTTGAAGCATCCTACCCGAGCACGAAAGAGATCGAGGAAAAAGCCGAGGAAAGCGAAAAAGAGGAGGAAGGGCAAAAGAAAAAAGAACCTCTGCGGGTCAGCAGGCAGGAATTGTACCACGAAGTTTTTGAAAGCTCAAAATTGACTAACACTTACATGATCATGATCGTGCTGTCTGCCATAGTTGCAGCAATCGGCCTTATCAAAGATAATGTTGCCGTCATCATCGGCGCCATGGTCATTGCCCCGCTCCTCGGGCCCAATGTGGCGTTATCCTTTGCAACGACCGTGGGAGACGGCCCCCTGGGCAGGGAGGCCTTTAAAACGAATTTTGCCGGCATATTCATTGCTTTTTCCATATCAATCATCCTGGGATATTTCCTGGCCATAGATCCGGAAATTCGTGAAATAGCATCCAGGACGGTTGTCAGTTATGCCGATATAGTCCTGGCACTTGCCTCCGGGGTTGCCGCAGCATTGTCCATTACAAGCGGGGTTCCTTCCGTATTGATCGGGGTCATGGTGTCGGTCGCCTTGATACCACCATTGGTTGTCTTCGGCCTCCTGCTTGGTTCGGGGAATTTCCGGCTGGCAATCCATGCCCTGGACCTGGCAGCCATTAATATGATCTGTGTCAATCTGGCCGGGGTCTTCACCTTTCTGTTTCAGGGTGTGCGGCCTCTTAACTGGTGGGAAGCCTCAAAGGCGAAAAGAGCCACGCGGTATGCCATAATTATCTGGGTTTCTCTGCTCATACTCCTGACAACGCTGTTGATACGCTCTCAACCCTAAAAGATAGCCGCTGTAAATAATCCCCTTTCATGCAGAAAAAATATATCAGCAGTTCTATAAAAGAGATCGTACCGGCGCCGTGGGCGCTTTCTGCGGAGGATACTCTTGCAGCATTGGAAGTTGATGCGCAGCAGGGTCTCAGTACCCAGGAAGCAGGCAGAAGAATCGGGATGTATGGTCCCAATACCCTGCGCGAGGTAAAACCCCGGAGTTCTCTGGCGATTTTGGTCAACCAGTTTAAGAATCTTATTGTCTATTTTCTGGTAGCCGCCGCCCTCCTTTCCTTCATCCTCGGTGACCATGTTGAGGGGCTGGCCATTGTTGCCGTGATCCTGATAAACGCGACCATCGGCTTTGTCACCGAGTTGAAAGGCGTGCGTTCCATTGAAGCGCTTCGCAAGCTCGGTACCGTTAATTCCCGGGTGCGGCGCAACGGCGGTATCTCGGAAATACCCGCCCGGGATCTTGTCCCCGGGGATATCATCATCCTGGAGGGGGGAGATATTATAACCGCTGACCTGCGCATCCTGACCGCTTCAAAACTGCAGGCCGACGAGTCGCCATTGACCGGTGAGTCCCTTCCGGTGACAAAATCTGCGGCTGTTCTTGCTGCACAGGTTCCCCTGGCAGAACGAAGCAACATGCTCTTCAAGGGTACCGCCCTGACCAGGGGGTCGGGTGAAGCGGTGGTTGTCGGCAGCGGTATGACTACTGAACTGGGCACCATCTCTGCCCTGGTCCATGAGACAGTTGACGAGATCACCCCTCTGGAAAAAAGGCTCAACCAATTGGGGCACTGGCTTATCTGGGTAAGCCTGGGGGTGGCGGCCCTGGTAGGGGCAACCGGCATTGCAGCCGGACGTGATATCTACCTGATGATTGAAACAGGCATCGCCCTGGCTGTAGCATCCATACCCGAAGGACTGCCCATTGTCGCCACCATTGCCATGGCCCGGGGCGTGTGGCGCATGGCCAGACGTAATGCCCTGGTCAAGGATCTGGCAGCCGTGGAAACCCTGGGTGCGACAACCGTCATCTGCACTGACAAGACCGGGACCCTGACGGAAAACCGCCTCGCAGCCGTAGCCCTTGCCATAAGTGATCTGTATCTGACAATACATATAAATGCAAAGGACGATGCCGGGGTCTTCATCTCAGAAGACGGCCGGGGGGTTTTGCCTGATGCCAGCCAGCCATTGCTCCGCAGCCTTGAATCCTGTGTCCTGTGCAATAATGCCGAGCTGCCTGTATCTGAGGATGGCAAGACCCTGCAGGTTATCGGTGATCCCCTGGAGGTTGCCCTGCTGTCACTGGGGGCGCGATTCGGACTGACCCGTAAAGGGATGAATGAAAAATTTCCCGAAGCACGGGAGGAGGCCTTTGACTCTGAAACAAAAATGATGGCGACCTATCATCCCCTGGAGAAAGGATACAGGGTGGCAGCCAAGGGGGCCCCGGAAACTATTCTCGCAGGGTGCACCACAATTCTGACCGAAGATGGGAAACAGGCATTATCAGAACGGGATCGGGCGTACTGGCTTGACAGGAACGATGAAATGGCGGCGGCAGGCCTGCGGGTGCTGGCACTGGCAGAGAAAGAAGTGGATAATCTGGATGAACCTGCCTATGAAAACCTGGTGTTCCTGGGACTCATCGGGCTTATTGATCCACCGCGGGAGGATGTGCGGCAGGTTCTGCAGGAGTGCAGGGAAGCCGGGATCAGGGTCATCATGGCCACTGGGGATCAGCCGGTAACAGCCCAGGCCATAGGGTTTGCAGTCGGGCTCGTTGACAGTCCTGATGCCCCGGTGGTCCACGGCAGTGATCTCAAGGCTCCTGACATGCTCGGGCCTGAGGAGCAAGAAAAGCTCCTTGAAGCCAGCCTTTTTGCCAGAGTCAGCCCCAAGCAGAAACTTGATATTATAGCATTGCATAAGGATAACAGAGGCATTGTCGCCATGACCGGCGATGGGGTAAACGATGCTCCGGCTTTAAAAAAAGCGGATATCGGCATAGCCATGGGCCTGCGCGGCACCCAGGTTGCCCGGGAGGCCTCTGACATGATCCTCAAGGATGACTCATTCGCATCCATCGTGCATGCCGTGGAACAGGGCAGGATCATTTTCAAGAACATCAAGAGTTTTGTCGTCTACCTGCTTTCCTGCAACCTCAGCGAAATTATGACCGTGGGTCTGGCGGCTTTTGTCAGTGCACCCCTGCCGCTTCTGCCGCTGCAGATCCTCTTCCTCAATCTTGTCACGGATGTCTTTCCTGCCCTAGCCCTAGCTGCAAGTGAGGCGTCTCCGGATATTATGAGACAGCCGCCGCGTAAAAAGGGGGACCCCATCATGAATACCGGGCGCTGGTTCAGCGTTGGGGCCTACGGTTTTGTTATAACTGCGGCGGTGCTCGGCGCCATGGCCATGGCTCTGTTTTCTTTTGGCATGGAAGAAAAAAAGGCGGTCACCGTCTCCTTCCTTACCCTGGCTTTTGCCCAGCTCTGGCATGTATTTAACATGCGGGATAAAAGCAGCGGCCTTTTCAACAATGCGATTGTGCGCAATCCCTTTGTCTGGGGTGCCCTGGCTCTGTGTTCACTGCTGCTGGCAGCAACAGTATATGTGCCTCTGCTGGCCGAGGTTTTGAATGTTGTCGATCCGGGTGCCAACGGCTGGATGCTGATTATTTCCATGAGCCTTCTGCCGCTGGTTATTGGGCAGATAGCGCTGGCGTTTATGAAAGGGAAAAGTGAAAATGGAAAATTGAGAATTTAATTACGACTCCTGCCCCGTTTTCTCATTCTAGCCTTTTGTCCTTATTTCCCTTTTTAATTTTCAATTTTACATTTTCCTCTTACCTGTTACTATCCTTCCATGCCGGAAAAATCCCCTGTATACCTCGTAGACGGCTCCGCCTATTTCTACCGGGCCTACCATGCCATTGCGCCCCTGACCACGGCAAACGGTTTGCCGACCCATGCTGCATACGGCTTTACCAATATACTGCTGCGGGTCATAAGGGAAAAATCCCCGGAATATCTGGCGGTAGCCTTTGATGCCAAGGGCCCCAATTTCCGGCATGAAAAATATGCCGACTACAAAGCCAACAGGCCTCCCATGCCCGATGACCTGGCTGTGCAGATCCCTTATATCAAGAAGATTGTTGAAGCCCACAATATCCATACCATGGAGGAGCAGGGCGTGGAGGCGGACGATCTGATCGCCTCCGCGGCGCGCAAACTTGCCGCTGCAGGTTACAAGGTCGTAGTCATTTCCGGAGACAAAGATCTCCTGCAGCTGGTGAATGAAGATATTATCGTCTGGGACCCCATGAAGGACGAGGTCATGGATTCCGGGGGCGTGAAGAAAAAATACAATGTCGATCCAGGAAAACTGCTCGATCTTTTTGCCCTTATGGGCGACAAGAGCGATAACATCCCTGGTGTGCCGGGCGTCGGACCAAAATCTGCGGAAAAGCTCATTAATCAGTTCGGCTCCCTGGAAAACCTGTATGAGAATCTGGACAGCCTCAAAAAGAGCAGGATGAAGGACAATCTTGAGGGCCACAGAAAAGACGCTTTTCTGTCCAGGGAATTGATCGACCTGAAAGAAGATCTGGACATCTCAGAAAATATTGACGATTACCGGCTGCCGGCCCCTGATACCGATAAGCTCAAAAAACTGTATACGGAGCTGGAATTCACCAGGCTCATGAAGGCCGAGATCCCTGTGGCAGCGGTGAGCCAGGAAGGTTTTGCCCTGGTGCAGACCGAAGAGGAGCTGGCTGGCCTGGTGAAGCTGCTGAAAAAAGCAGACTATATGGTGCTCGACACCGAAACATCCGGCCTGGATCCTCTTTCTGCTGAGCTTGTTGGCCTGTCGGTCTGCATCAATGCCAGGCAGGCTTTTTATATCCCCCTGGGCCACAGGGATGAAAAGGGCAAACTTATTGCCGGGCAGCCTGTTAAAAAAGACGTGCTCAAGGCATTGCAGCCGTTCCTGGAAGCTGGGAAACTGCCAAAGCTGGGGCACAACCTCAAGTTTGACTACTCCATCATTGCAATGCAGGGGGAGGGGGCAACCCTCAAAGGACCTCTCTGGGATACCATGATAGCATCCTACCTGCTGGATCCCGGGAGGCGCACCTTCAAGCTGGATGACCTCTGCCGGGAGATCCTGGACGTGAAACTCACATCCTTTGCGGAAGTGACAAAGGGCGACAAGCGGCCGGAAGCTTTTGTCCACGTGGGTATTGAAGATGCCAAGAATTATTCCTGTGAGGATGTGCACGGCGCCTGCCTGCTGTGGGAAGAATTCAAGCCAAAGCTCGAAAAACAGAAGCTCTGGCAGCTATTCGCAGACCTGGAAACCCCCCTGGTGCCAATCCTGGCAGAGATGGAGCTGGCCGGCATCAAGGTGGACACGCATCTTCTCCAGGAGTTGTCCCACGAATTCAAGGCAAAACTCGCTGAACTTGAGAAGGATATCTATAAACTTGCCGGCCAAGAATTCAATATCAATTCTCCCCGGCAGCTGGGAGAGATCCTCTTTGACAAGCTCAAACTGCCGCACGGCCGCAAGACCAAGACAGGGTATTCCACCGATGTCAAGGTGCTTGAAAAGCTCTCCTTTCATGAACTGCCCCGGGCAGTGCTCATCCACCGCAACCTGAGTAAGCTGCAGTCCACCTATGTAGAGAAACTGGCCGGTCTGGTCCATCCCGGGACAGGCAGGGTGCATACCTCTTTCAACCAGACGGTTACCGCCACCGGGCGACTTTCCAGCAGCAACCCCAACCTGCAGAACATCCCCATCCGTACCGAGGAGGGGCAGCGGATCCGCCAGGCCTTTGTGCCTGAAAAAGGGCATCGCTTTGTGGCCGGCGATTATTCCCAGATAGACCTGCGGGTCCTGGCCCACTATTCCCAGGACAAGGCACTTCTTGAAGCCTTCCGTTCAGGGAAGGACATTCATAACCAGACCGCTGCAGAGATATTTTTTGTCTCACCCATGCTGATCACTCCCCAGATGCGGCGTGTGGCGAAGACCATTAATTTCGGTATCGTCTACGGTATGAGCAGTTTCGGTCTGGCAAGCCAATTGAACCTGAGCCGCAAGGAAGCGCAGACCTTTATAGACCGCTATTTCAAGCATTATGCAGGGGTGCAGCAGTTCATGGAGGATATTGTCAAGCAGGCCAGGAAGGACCGCTATGTGACCACCCTGTTAAACCGTCTCCGTCTCCTGCCTGACATCAAGAGCTCCAACCGGACCCGGCGCGAATTTGCCGAGCGCACTGCCATCAACACCCCCATCCAGGGCACGGCGGCTGACATCATTAAGCTGGCCATGATCAAGGTGGATCAGGAGCTTAAAAAAGCAAAACTGCAGGCAAAGATGCTCCTGCAGATCCATGACGAACTTGTCTTCGAGGTGCCTGTAAAAGAGGTGGAGAAAACCGAGAAACTGGTCCGGAACTGCATGGAATCAGTGATGAAGCTGGATGTGCCCCTGGTGGTCAATATCTCGGTTGGCAAGAACCTCTCTAAGGTCTGATCTTTTTTGGACCTGATGGTTGACATCCTGAGCCGCGATACAAAGAGTTTTATGTAAGCTGAGACAAAACAGAATCTTTAAGATTGCTGCAGTAAGCAGGTGGTACTAAATGAAATCAAATCATTTCAAAAAGGTTTTCATAAGTGCACTTGCTGTAATCGCTGTGCTTTTTCTGGCAGGACTCATCACCACACCATATATCATCGATCTGGGCTTGGAGCGCTGGATCGCCTCCCAGGGCCCGGAAATAGGCCGGATTGACAATATCGACTTCAATCCATTCAGCGGCCGTCTCTCTATGGACAACCTGTTGGTCGAGACAAGAAGCGGCCGGACTCTTACTGTCGGCCATGCCGAGCTGGAATTTTCCTGGAACCAGTTATTCAAAAAGCAGCTCTATTTAAAAGAACTGGTGCTCCGGGATAGTTTTATGCTGGTAGACCACCTCGAGGAAAGAGGTCTGCGGGTTGGCGGGCTGATACTGCAAGAGCTTGCCGGAACTGGAGCCAAATCTGACACTCCCGGCTGGGAAGTCGGGATAGAGAGCTTTATTCTGCAGAATGCACAAATTGAATATAACACTCCCGAACTGACAGCCACTTATTTTATTGATCAATATACCCTTTCCGGCCTAGAAACCTGGAATAAACAGAAGGCTGTAAAAATGGCATTTCAGGGCAGAATTAACGAGAGCCCTGTGCAGGTGGATGCCGAAGTCATTCCATTTGACGTGGTCAAGAGCTGGAAGGGTACCATTGTTCTGGAAAAAGGACCCCTGGAGTTGATCTCCAGGGTGCGCGGCCTGCAGGAGTTTGCACCTTCCGGCACAATAGATATTGACCTGCAGCTTGATGCGCAGAGGCAGGAGAATGGCACCATCAGCATCAACGCTGATGGTAATATAGGTTTAAACAAAGTACAGCTCCGGTATGGAGATTATGGCTTAGGCCAGGAACAGATTGCCTGGAAGGGAGGCATAACAGGCAGTCAAACTGCAGAAAAAGGTTTTGTGCTGGCGGTTGATGGACAATTGACCGGAAAAGATTTTGCTGTGAATGACAGCGCTTCTTCCCTGCAGCTTATCCTGGGCATTTTTGACTGGCAGGGTAAAGCCGGGGTAAGACAGCAGGAGGACTCCCTTGCAGTCACAATGGAGGCGGAGCTTGATGGTGCGGAGATCCATGTTAATGATCAGCAGAACAAAGTAGGCCTGCTGAGTCTGGAAAAGTTCAATCTTGCAGGGATACAGATTGAAGGCCTGGATGATATGCAGATCTTACAGGTGGATTTACAGAACATGCGCCTGGCTGAAAAGGAGAGCGGCGCGGATAAGGAAGCAAAAGAATCCGTAGCCGCCCTTGTGCAAATAGGAGCTGTTGAAGTCAGCAACACCAGCCTGGAGAGCGGCAAGAATCTCTCCATAGGCGCTGCCAAAATTCAGGATTTCGAGGCCTTTCTCCTGCGTGACAAGAGTGGGAAGTGGCAACTGATGCCGGTTTTGCCCGACAGCCAACAGGAAGCCGCAGCAGAACAAACGCAGACTGCAGCAGCGGAAGCATCTGGAGAAACCGGCACTTTCAGGCTGCGGCTTGGCAACCTGGAGGCAGGCGGCGAAAACGCAGTTCGCTTTGCAGATGAAGCGCTTCCGCGTCCTTTCCGCACGACTTTTCATATCACGGAATTGCAGCTTGCCGATCTTGATACGGCAGAAGCAGACACCCCTGCCCGGTTCAAGATGGAAGGCCGGGTGGGAGACTATGGCTCGGTTGCATTTGACGGCACGCTCAACCCTTCTGACAAGCCCATAACCCTTGACATGAAAGGCGTCATTAGCGCCCTTGACATGCATCCTTTTACCTCCTACACCGGCCGGGCCATCGGCTATAATGTCACCAGCGGCCAGATGGATGCCGATATCACGATGCAGATCGACAGCGGAAAGATGGATGGCAACTTTGCCCTGAAAATGCGCAACCTGGAAGTTGCCCAGGTAGACCCGGCCAAGGAGCCGGAAATCGACAAACAGATGGATGTGCCACTGGGAACAGCATTGTCCATGCTGCGTAATAAAAAAGACGAGATTAATCTTGACCTTAAATTGCAGGGAGATATTGAGAACCCTGAATTCGGTATCCAGGACGCAATAAACCAGGCCCTTGCCAAGGCCATGCAGGTTGCCGCAGTGAGTTACCTGAAATACACCCTGCAGCCGTTCGGAACCTATATTGCCATCGCTCAAGTTGTTGGCAAGGCGGGCAAGGAGATGACAAAGATAGGCCTTGATCCGGTCACCTTCCCGGCCGGGGAAATTATCCTGGATGAAAATGCAGCGCAGTACCTGGAAAAAGTGAAAGAAGTTCTGAATAACAGGCCTAAATTACGGATTGAGCTCTGCGGCAAGGGAGTGGAGAAAGACCGGGCAGCCATACTCGAGAGGCGGCAGGCAGCAAGGAAAATAGAAGAGGAAAAGGCTGGGCTGAAACAGGAGGCGGCAGTGGAGGAAATGGCGGTTTCTGATGAGATACTGCTCGATTTTGCCGGGGAAAGGGCAAAGCTTGTCAAGGAGTCCCTGGTCAAACAGCATGCCATTGACCATGAGCGCATCTATCTCTGTTTGCCGGAGATTGACGGAACCCCAGATAAAGAACCGTATGTGGAGTTGTTACTCGATTAATTTTTATGGCGTCATAAAAAGTCTGATCTGGTATGTCGTGAAGCATTTTCGATCGCACGACATACCTGTGTATAGTCTTGCTCACAAAAAAACCACTTTTAGTAAATAAATATTTTTACTTAGCCATCCAGTGATTTTTAAGGATGCCGACAAGACAATTGTAAGAGTTGAAAGAAATAAAAAAGGCGGAGCCCGATGGATTCCGCCTTTTTTATCTGGTTGCAAAGAAATGATCAGTGCTTGAAGGAGCGCTGGCCCGTGAACATCATGGTGACCTGCGGGTCGGCCTCGTTGCACGCCTGGATCGTCTGGTAATCATTCATGGAGCCGC
>Ga0209536_100006240_pt1 | contig 18276 bp, 15 predicted proteins | sample DeeMarSeWOR28_12_FD_187461 | JGI IMG/M metagenome (GOLD analysis project Ga0209536, IMG submission 187461) | Marine sediment microbial communities from White Oak River estuary, North Carolina - WOR-2-8_12 (SPAdes) (version 2) | ecosystem: Environmental > Aquatic > Marine > Intertidal zone >... | reverse complement strand
TTTTGCATTCTGAAATATATTTATTATTTTAATAATTATATCTAAAAATAATACTGGAGAAATTAATGCAAATTACAACGAACACTGTCGTATCAATTCATTACACACTTACTGACACATCCGGGAAAATAATCGATTCATCAGAAGGAAGTGAGCCCTTAGCCTATTTGCATGGTAGAGGTAATATTATCCCCGGATTGGAAAAAAAATTAGAAGGTAAAGAAACAGGCGCCAAGCTGAGTGTCACCATACCACCGGAAGAAGCATACGGACAACACGATGAAAGTCTGATCCGCAATGTATCCCGTGAAGCATTCAAGGGAATTGATGATCTACAGATTGGAATGCAGTTCCAGTCTCAGAGTGAAAAAGGCGTTGAAGTATTTACCATAACAGAAATTGAGGGTGAAAAAATAACCATAGACGGAAATCATTCTCTGGCAGGTATGACACTTGCATTTGATGTTGAAGTAACGGATGTCAGAGAGGCTACCGAGGAAGAGTTATCTCATGGTCATGTTCACGGACCGGGAGGGCACCAGCATTAAATTTAAATCTTTTTATGAGAATTAAATAAACCTGGTTGTTATTCAATCAGGTTTTTTTTATTTGGGTACCTCATGCTATCCATCAAAAATTGAAATTTCTAAAATTAGAAAAAAACTCTGCGATACTCGGCGCGCTTTGCGCTCTCTGCGTTAAGTAAAAATATATATTTTCCACCCTTTTTATTTCATAAAAATGTTACTTTTACAGACGCTTTGATTAAAAATATATGGCAAGTCGAAAAATGATCCCGGTAAAATAAACGGATATATGACGGTCGTTGCTACTTAATGCCTTGTATTTTATAAGCAAGATAGTATATTTAGTGGTACTGATGATGAACTTAACTTCAATTCATAATTGGTCACCTCCCTCATCCTGGCAGAAAATTTCTGTCATAGATGCACATACCGCAGGTGAACCTTTACGCATTATCGCCGGGGGATTTCCGGCTATCCAGGGCAAAACCATTCTTGAAAAAAGACGTTTTACCCGGCAACATTTTGATCATTTACGAACCATGCTGATGTGGGAACCACGCGGCCATGCCGATATGTATGGTTGTATCATCACGGAACCGGTCACTCGTGATGCTGATTTTGGTGTCTTATTTATGCATAATGAAGGATTCAGTACCATGTGCGGCCATGGTATAATTGCAGTGGCGAAGGTTGCATTAGAAACAGGTTTACTCGAAAAAACTGATCCTGAGACCACAATAAAAATTGATTCTCCAGCGGGGTTGATTACTGCTTATGCCCGCACATCAAATGACAATGTTGAAAGTGTTTATTTCCATAATGTTCCCTCTTTTGTCGTTTCTATGGAAAATCAAATCGAAATTTCTGGTCTGGGAAAAATTACGTATGATATTGCTTTTGGCGGTGCTTACTACGCCTTCGTCAATGCGGAGGATGTGAACCTGACAATTTCTCCGGAAAATTTCCGGCAATTTATCAAAACCGGGATGCTGATTAAAAATGCGGTTATGCAAAAAATAGACCTCTCTCATCCTTACGAAGCAGACCTAAATTTTCTCTATGGGACTATTTTTACAGGGCCTCCAGTCTCCGAGGAGGCAGACAGCCGCAATGTTTGTATCTTTGCCGAAGGTGAGGTCGATCGTAGTCCGACGGGGACAGGTGTCAGTGCCCGGTTGGCTTTACATCATGCAAAAGGTGAAATCGGTATCGGTGATTCTTTGGTAATTGAAAGTATCCTCGGGACTACCTTTCGCGGTTCAGTGGTCAAAGAAACCCGCTTTGGACCCTACCTGGCGATCATACCGGAGGTTGAGGGTACCGCTTTTATTACCGGAAAATCTGAATTTTTAATTGATCCTGATGATCCATTGAAACATGGATTTATGATGCGATAAATCCAGGTAGGGGCACAGTGCACTGTGCCTTTACAACACCCAAATAACGCGACAAATAATTATAATACCTAATAATATTGGCACGATGAACCGTACCAATACATTATCCCAACGTGTGATTATAAAATGAAAAATAAACAAATATTATTTTTATCGGCCAATGACATCAAGAACGTCATCTCCATGAAAGAAGCGATCGAGTTGATGAAGGACGCCTTTAAGCAAATTTCTCAGGGCAAGGTAAATATTCCTCTGCGAACCCACCTGGAAATAGCCAAACACAACGGTAGTGCTTTATTTATGCCTGCTTATTCTGCCAAAAGTGATTTGATTAGCCTAAAGGTCGTCACATTGTTTAGAAATAATCCAAAAATTAATCTACCTCTTATCCATGCTCTGGTATACTTGGTAGATGGTTCTACGGGCGAACCACTGGCGATCATGGATGGCGAATATCTCACTGCTCTTAGAACCGGTGCAGGTAGTGGATTGGCAACAGATTATCTTGCTCGTAAAGATGCCAAGACTTTGGGTATATTCGGCGCCGGTGTACAGGGGCGCACACAATTGGCTGCTGTATGTGAAGTGCGAGAGATAGAGCAAATCCATATATTTGACAATAATCAGGAAGCGGCCCAAATGCTGGCAGAGAGTATGCAAAGTAAAATAGCTCTCGAGGTTAACCCGCCAGTTGATAAAATCTCTAATTGCGACATCATCTGTACAGCAACCACCTCCCCTACCCCTGTTTTTGAAGATTTATATATTAAAGCTGGCACACACATCAATGCCGTCGGTGCCTATCAGGCTGACAAACGGGAGATTCCCGGTGAAACTGTCATAAGGTCAAAACTGGTGGTCGATCAAAGATCTGCTTGTTTGCTTGAAGCCGGCGATTTGATTATTCCAATTAGCGAAAAGTTAATCGATGAAGACTACATATTTGCCGAGTTAGGTGAGTTAATTGGAAGTGACAAGATTGGTCGATCGGACAATTCTGAAATCACAATTTTCAAATCGGTGGGAAACGCAGCTCAGGATTTGATTACGGCAGAACATATATTTAAATTTGCTAAAGAATCCGGAATAGGAACTCCAGTTGCTTTATAATACACTTCCCGCAGATATACAATTTTTTGAACCAGAGATCATTTCCTAACATAATCTTTACGCGAATCTTATAGTTCTATAACAATTCAGCATTAAAATAGGTGTTATATTTTCGGCTATTGTCAGCTCTATTGCACCCTAAAATATTCTATTATTTTAATACTTTCATAATTCATTTATCCTTTATCTTAATTTGAAGGAGGGACTATGTTTAAGGTAATTTCTACGTTTGTCATTTTTTTGCTGTTATCTTTTTCTCTTTTTGCCAATGATGGTGAGATTAAACATCATCAGAAAAATAATTATTGGGGCAAAAAAACCTTTGATTTGGTGGTTTTACATAATAACGATGCGGAATCACAGTTGATTAATGCCGGCAGTGGTCTGGAAGATTTTGGTGGTGTCGCCAGATTTAAAAGCTTGGTTGACAAACTTCGTTATATGGCAAAACGCAATCACCAAAGAGTTCTTATGTTGTCATCAGGTGACAATTTTTTAGCCGGACCTGAGTTTAATGCCAGTCTATCTCTACCGGAAGGTGTACCCTATTACGATTCAAAGGCCGTTGATCTAATCAAATATGACGCAATGGCAATAGGAAATCATGAATTCGATTTTGGACCTGATGTTCTTGCAAGATTTATTTACGGGATTCATCATCACAAAACACCTTTCCTCAGTGCGAATTTAAGTTTTGAAAACGAGCCTCTGTTACAAAGACTCGCTAAGAAAGGCCGTATTAAAAGATCTACAATTGTTAGCAAAGGCAGAGAAAAAATTGGTATTATCGGTGCAAGCACTCCTGATTTGCCCTTTATATCAAGCCCACGAAATACAACCATCGATCCGGATGTCGTAGGTGTTATTCAAAAAGAAATTAAGATGCTAAAACGCAAAGGTATTAATAAGATTATCCTGATAAGCCACTTGCAGAATATTAAAGAGGACTCCGCACTTGCCTCTGAACTAACTGACATCGACATTATGATTGCCGGTGGCGGTGATGAATTACTGGCAAACGAAGATGATCTTCTTGTGCCTGGTGATGAATCCGTTTATGGTCCATATCCCAAAATTGTCCAGGATGCTAAGGGTAAAGATGTGATTGTTGTAACCACACCCGGAGATTTAAAGTATGTGGGACGCCTCGCTGTCAGATTTGATAAAAAAGGAAGAATTGTTCACATCGATAAGTCGAGTGGACCCGTACGCGTAGCCGGCGGTGACAATGCTGATGCCGTACCCTCCGATCCTAAGGTTCAGGAATTGGTTGTTGATCCTGTTATTGCATATGTATCAGCGCTTGCTGAGAACATACTCGGTACTTCCGAAGTTGCTCTGGAAGCCCGCAGGCCACAAATTAGAATCGAAGAAACAAATGAAGGAAATCTGATAGCTGATGCCCTTCTGTGGCAGGCTACAGAACTTGCCGGTGATTTCGGAGTCGCTGCCCCTCATGTTGGTTTACAGAATGGCGGCGGTATCCGCAACAATTCCCTGATTCCCGCAGGCGATATTACAGAACTCACCACATTTGATATGGTACCTTTCTCCAATTTTGTTACGATTATTCCGGATATTCCAGCCACTCAATTTAAAGAAATTATGGAAAACGCCGTATCACAAGTGGAAAATGTAAGTGGCCGTTTTGCCCATATTTCAGGATTTACGATGGTATATGATCCAGTTGCGACAGCTCAGGAATTAGATCTTGATGGCAATGTGACTCAGGAAGGCAACCGGGTTATAAGTCTGGTATTGTCTGATGGCACTGTCATCGTCGAGGATGCAGCTGTTGTGGATGGTGCACCAAGTGTTAACATTGCCACCATCGATTTCCTCGCCCGTGGCGGAGATCAGTACCCCTATCGTGGTGCTGAATTTACTTCATTGGGTGTCACTTATCAGCAGGCTTTAGCGCGTTATATTGTAAATGGTTTGGGTGGTCTTATTTCAGCCAGTCAATATCCAGAAGGGGGTGAAGGCCGTATTACAACTGGTTCACTGGGCAAAGATGTTTTTGATTATGATGTCGTTGGCGCTGCCCTCCCAAAAGAATATGCATTGCGTGCTAACTATCCAAATCCGTTCAATCCAACCACAACAATATCATATGATCTGCCAAAAGAATCACCGGTAAATATTTCAGTCTATAGTATTACCGGGCAAAAGGTAGCGAATATTTTCTCCGGAAGACAGAATGCAGGTGTTCATAATCTGGTTTTTGATGCAGCGAATCTTTCCAGTGGAATTTACTTTTACAGTATTTCTGCAGGGGAATTTAGACAAACCCGCAAGATGATTCTGGCACGCTAATAGAATTGAAATAATGACATATCTGATATCAAAGATGTAGTTCATCCCGCATGGGTGGGATGGGCTGCATCTTTTTTTGAATTCATACGACGGACTATTGTTGACTTTCGATCAGATCTTTCACACCCCTTTAAAAAATGAGCGGATTTTTTTCATCAGTAAATTTGAATTCACTGTTACCTCGCTCGAAGTAAGTTTGTCCAATTCTCTCAGTCGTTCAACATTCTGATATTTTCTATCAACAATGATTTGGCTAATTTTTTCGACAAATCCGGGATTATCATGAAAAGTTTTGATGAGATCATCACTCTTCAATTGGTACACAACTAAATCAGTAGCTGCTATGACGTCCGCTGATCGGGTTTCGCCGGTTAATAATGACATTTCTCCAAAGAATTGTCCCGGGTATAGTTGGCTTATTTTGACCATTTTGCCTTTTTCCGGGATTAAAACGTCTGCCAATCCCTCTACAAGAATAAACATAGAATCGCCTCTATCGCCGGTCTTCACGATTTGTTCACCCGATCTGAAATTACAATAGTGTAAATGATTCGCAAGATACTCAATCTCTTCCGGTGGTAAATGAGAGAAAAGATCTACGACGGTTATAATATTTTTTCTGTCAGACAGAGAAGCAGCATCGAAGTGTCTTTTCGGCATCCCCTGGTGATAAATATCTTGTTTCGGGTATGCCAGAGAGATTCCCGCAGTTCTTAAGTGATTCAAGACTGCCGTATTAACATGATGTAATGCTTGTGCAGGGCCTATTTTTTGCCAGGCGTTTATCCAATATCGGATCTCATACTCAATGCCCACATAGGTTGTCTTCCTGATAAAAATTTCAGGTGGTTGACGGTTCACAAATCCAGGTTGGTTCAGTACCTCAGTTGCAGCTGCCAGTAGTACACGTTTTACGCGCTCACTCGGTACAGAATAATCTATACAGAAAACTGCCTCCTGCCGCGTTTCCGAACCCGATTTCCAGTAGTTAGTTACAAGCAGAGTACCCATAACGTTGTTCGGTATGATAACAATTGTATCTTTCTCAGTTCTCAGCCGGGTTGCACGCCAGTTAATCTCCAAAACCTGACCGGTTACATTCTGCTCCCTCGTCCGCTGATGAATTTCAATCCAATCCCCAATATTGTAGGGCCTTTCGATATTTATGGCTAAACCGGTGAAGATATCCAGGATTATATTGCGCAATGCAAAACCAATAATAATTGCTACAATACCGGATGTTGCCCATAATCCTGTTAGAGGCTGCTTAAATACATAACCGATGATAATGGTGATCGAGATGATATAAACAAGCAATGTCGTGATGTCTATTAACAGTTTAGGAACATTTCCCTTGAGTGATCTGTTTGCAATTCCTTCCCATAGAAATATTTTTAGTAATCGATTAAATAATAAAGCAGTCGCTAGCCAGAATCCGATATGTATCAAATAATTTGTTATTTTAAAAGAAGTCGTTGTCTGGTCTTTTATAAAATACGATATTAAAAATTGATCCGATAAGACCAATATTAAAAAAAATGTAAATCCAATAATTGGTAAAACAACATTTTTAAGTTGATTGATCATTGTCGGGGACCTTTTCCTTTTAAAAGAATATATTAAACGGGTAAATTAAGATATAGTAACGTTAATACGAAAATAAAATTAAAAATATTTCTAATTACTTATCTTTATACTAAATTTCATGAATTGTTGGGAATAATATAATATGTACCAGGGGTTTCAGTACTGTATGAAAAATTCAAAAAAACTTATTTCGGGCTTACTATTCCTTTTATTATTCACTTTTTCATTGAAAGCTGGATCCATACAAGGAAATGTTAAAGATGCGGACAACACCCTTCTCAGTGGTGTAAACATTTTAATTGAAAACGAAGGTATTGGTACCACCACAAATCAATTCGGTAGATTTACATTTGAGAATCTCCCTGACGGTAATTATCAGCTTGTTTTTACCTATGTTGGCTATAAGTCTTTCAATCTGAACCTCCAATTACAGGAAGATGAGAAAATTTCCCGGGATATCATATTAGAAGAAGATATCCTGAACATGGGTTCAATCGTGGTAACAGCCCAAAAACAATCCGAACAAATACAAGATGTACCCATTTCCATGAGTATTCTTGATGATCGTTTTTTGGAGTTAAATTCTCTGGTCAATATAGATGTATTAGAAGGATATGTTCCTGGATTTTCCTTAAATACACATAGCACAAATCGACCGAATTATGTGATCAGAGGGCTTACCAGCGATGCATTTTTAGCCAGTGAACAACCAAGAGTTTCTGTATTTTTTAATAATATTCCGATCAGTCGTACCAGCGGAGCCCTGGTTGAACTATATGATATGGAACGAGTCGAAGTATTAAAAGGGCCACAGGGAACATTGTTCGGGCGTGGCGCTCAAATTGGTGCAGTTCATTATATAAGCAACAAACCAAATCAGATGCTCCATGGCAATGTCTCAATGGGAATTGGCGATCATGGCCAGAATTTTTACAATGCAATGGTTAATGTACCTCTCACTGACAACTTTTTTGCACGTTTTGCAGCCACCTATTCTAAGAGAGAAGGCTTTGTTCAAAATACCTTTGGTGGATATCTAAATGAACGTAATACTGCCGCGGCCAGAGCTTCTTTAAGATATATATCAAATGACAAAACGATCATTGACCTTTTTGTCGAATATCAACATGACACACCGGGTGGGACCGCTTTTATGAGCCGGATCTATCCCAATCAATTAGGTCAAATAGATGTATTTGGTGGTACGGCTTCCTTTGAACGGGGTTCGGATCTTGGTTTAGAACGTAACATGATCAATACCACCCTGAGCGGTCAGCATTATTTTAACGACAATCTTGATCTAACAACTATTCTCTCATACAGAGAACATGACACCGATGAACGTTGGGATGGCGATGGTTCAGCCGGGCCTTCATTGGATTTCTATGAATTCATCAAAACCGATCAGATCACCTTCGAGTCCCGTCTGAATTACAAAATTAGCAAACGATTCAGGGGATTTACAGGAATTAGCTATTGGAGAGAAAACGTCAATCAAACGGTTCGTTTTAGTCCGAATGAACAGAATCTGTTCTTTCTCTTTTTCGATCCACAAAATCTTGTTGATACGAGGGGCAATCCTAATTTTATACCGGCACTCCCTCCTCTGCCTGAACTGGGACCACTGGGTGGCATGCCTTTACCTGAATATCATGTAGAGGAATCTTATCAAAAGGCCGTGAACAGTGCACTGGAAGCATTCATCGACGGAACATATCAGTTTACAAATAAATTCAATTTAACCCTCGGACTAAGAGCGATAGCAGACAGACTTTCACTTGAGGGAAGGAACCAACTCCATGATGGTGAACCTTCAACTCTGGGTATGATCACCGGCAATTACCCAAATGTTTTAATAAAAGCTGGTGATATTCCGCAAGAGACAAAGAATCATACTTCTATTGTGGGCCGTGCAGTCGCTCAATACGCATTTTTTGATGCACTGAATACTTATATCGGATATTCACGTGGTCGACGCCCTCATGTTATCCAGGTTAGAGCGGATGCACAAACGGAAATTCTAGATGATGAAAAAGTGAATAGCTATGATTTTGGACTAAAGGGACACATCTCCAATCAGTTCTTATTTGATCTGGCAGCATATTATTATGACTATTCAGACTTCCAGACCAGAGCCTGGATTGCCGACCAGGAATCCGGTGAATTTCAACTCATTATAAAAGATGGGGGGAAAGCTCACGCCTATGGATTTGAGAGCAATCTGCAGTATGCATTTAGTCAATACCTCCAGGTATTCGGTAACTATGCTTATATCCATGCAAGATTTGATGACACTGACAACAACGGTAACCGCCAGGATTATGCCGGGAATCGTTTTCGGTTAACACCCGATCATATGGTTTCACTTCGTCTAAATCTGACATTTCCTGTATTTAAGGCGGCTAACTTTTATTTTACACCGTCATATATTTATAAATCACATTACTATTTTGAGGATGATAATACTGAAGGTCTGGAACAGCCCGCCTTTGGATTATTCCATCTTCAAAGTGGTATCTATCTGAATTCAGTAAATCTTGAAATTAGCATATTCGGATATAATCTACTAGATGAGCAGTATCTGGTTAGCGCAGGAAATACCGGGAATCTCTTTGGTATACCCACTTTTGTTCCCGGTAATCCAAGAAGAGTCGGAGTCAGTTTAAAACTGGATTTTTAATCCATATCCTCTATTTTTTTGCATTAATACAAACGACATCACCATCCGTGTTTCGACAATAGATTTTACCGTTTGCCAGAATGGGTGCTGTCCAGCATCGTACACTTTTCGGAAGGATTTGTGTAGACGCTATCTCTTTAAAGCCGGTAGGTGTTGCTTCTGCAATCAGCAATTTTCCCTTTTCATTTATTACGATTAATTTTTGATCGGCCAAAATAGAAGAGTTAAAACCGAGTTTTTCACTCCATACCACGTTACCTGTCTTGAGATTAATACAACTAAGTTTCGTTCTGCTTTTTCCAACCATTCCATCTGCTCCATAAAGATGGCCGTCATGATAAACAACGCCTCCAAAATGATTACTCATATTTTTGTTTTGCCAGACCAGCTTCGGCTTATTATTGTTGATTTCCAATAGAGCGCATCCTGTTCTGTAGCCAGAGGTTATAAATATTTGATTTCCGATCACCAGGGGGTCACTGGCATTTACGTCATACTTTGTCTGCCATGGATAGGACCATAATTCCTTGCCGGATTTAAGGTCAACACCGTAGAGCTTATTCTCACCAAAAAATAACATAGTTTTTTTACCGTCGATAGTCATAAGAGTTGGTGAGGCATATCCGGAGACGTTCGACGCACTGATCCAGATTGGCTCTCCTGTTTTTTTATTCAGGGCAGCACCATGTTTAAGAACATTCAAGATAACCATGTCGTCAACAATGTACGGTGAGGCTGCGAATCCCCAGGTAGGGCTCTCTGCATTAAACTCATCCTCCATATTTTTTTTCCACACCAATTTACCGGTTGTTGCTTCTAAACAGTGTACATGACCTTCCCGACTGAGGGTGTAGACATAGTCACCATCCAATGTAGGCGTTGCCCTCGGTCCGGAATAACTTCCGGGCGAACAGGAATAGGAATATCGCCAGTATTCTTTACCGCTTTCCGCATCAAAACAATAAACAATATCTTTTGAATCAACATTACCCATTGTATAGACATATTTCCCCCGAATGGCAAAAGAAGAATGCCCCACGCCGACATTTGTCTCCCATAGTTTTTCAGGGCTCGAGTTTATGGTTGTCGGATCCCATCCTGTTTCTACGGATATGCCGTTTGCACTTGGACCACGCCAACGCGGCCAGTCTGCAGCGGTTGCTGCAGAAGTATTAAGCAAATATAAAGTCAACATACATAAAACTGGTATTGCCCGCATAATAGATTCCTTTCGTTATTATAATTCCCGGGAAAATTCTTTACTTTTTCTCATGAACCCAGCGTTTTGCTTTCATTTCAAAGCGAGGTAACTGGCCAGGTTTCATAATGGATACAGGAACTCGCAATGATAAAGCAGCATTTAATTGTTTTTGAATCTGATCAACTAATATATCAATATTTTTTTGTTTTACGCCCGGTTCGATTTGTAGTTCAATATCTGTCTGCTGGTCTTTTGATGTCAGGCATACTCTGTACTCAACGATTTCATCAAACTTTCTCAGGATCTTCTCAAACGCACCCGGATAGACATTCACACCTTTAACCGAAACGGAATCATCGGCACGCCCCAAAATCCCCCCTTCAAGAGCAAAATCATCAATGTCTTTATCAGGTACAGGGATGTATACCCTCTTAACCAGATCACCCGTTCTGTAACGTAACAAAGGAGATCCTGTTCTTCCCAGGGTTGTCAGAACCAGTTCACCAATGTTGCCGATATCCACTTTTCTGTGAGTTGCCGGATCAATGACTTCCGCAATATATCTGGATTCCATAACTCTCAAAATCCCCTCATGGAAAGGACATTGGTAGCTGACCGGACCAACTTCGGTCATACCATGATGATCTACGACACTTGAACCAGGCCATAATTTTTTTATTTTATCGCGGGTAGCCCTGATACTTCCCCCCGGTTCACCGGCGACAATGATGGTCCGTATTTTTGACTCTTCAAGATTAAAGTTTTCGAGGGCTGCCACTTCTCCCAAGCGGATCGCATAGGTTGGTGTGCAGCACAGGGTTGTCGTTTCATTTTCAAAGATCATGTGCAAACGGGTGACCGTACTCATGCCACCGCCGGGAATACTTAGAAAACCGCAACTTTGTGCAGCATAAAAGGCACTCCAGAAACCAAGAAATGGCCCAAAGGAAAAAGCAAAGAATATCCGATCTCTTTTATCTATACCGGCCTTATCAAATACCCGTTTCCAATTTTCAATGATCCACGACCAGTCGTTTGCTGTGTCCAGCCAGCGCATGGGACGACCCGATGAAGCACTCGTCTGATGATAGTGTACGTATTCAGCTATTGGATAAGTAAGATTTGTACCATACGGTGGATATTTTTGTTGATTTTCTACAAGCTCCCCTTTTGTCGTCAGTGGAATATTCTTCATTAGCTGATCCAGGTTTGATTGATTCAGATCTGAACCGGCCAGTTTTTGACTATAGAACAGATTATCAGGTAATATTTTTTCTAATAGATTTTTAAGGGATTGAAATTGTAGCGACTCGATATTTGAGGAACTACTTCCCTCTTTTTTATCCAATGTTGTCATCTTATTCATCATTCGAATCTGCAACGAGAAAATTATGGCCGATATAGGGTTACCAGATACCCGCCGAGAGCTGCCAATAAAATCCCCACTACAAACTGCCACTTGATTGCTCTTAAACTGGTTATGGTCGGATGAATGGATATGGCTACGATCGCATTGACAATCGGTGCCCCGGCAAATACGAGGGACATGACGACACTTGGAGTTCCTTTTGCCCCGAAAGCCAGCAAGACAAAAAAGGCCCCGAGAGCACCTACAACTCCGGCAATAAAGGAGAATGTCATCCCTTTTGCAGTAAAATCAAATGATGAATTGTTGATATACATCATCACTAAAGGTGCGACGATACCAATGATAAAATAGGCTATGCCCACAAACAGAAAAGCTTTGTAACGTCCATTAACCGGATCTCCCATCGCCATTTGTCCGGAGTGGAGTAGTACACCATACAATCCCCAGGTTAGTATGGTACCGAATACAAATACAATCCAATGCATTTAAAAATTCCTTTAATTTTTGATTTAATGAAACCACAGAGGGCACTGAGAAAAACTAATTTTTAATAATTTTTTTCAAAACTCTCTGTGAACTCGCAGATACTTCTTTCTGCATTTTTTATAGACATTATTACATGTATTTGTCCTTGATTATTAAGAGAAAAAAAAATTAGACTTTCAAACATTCTTTAATAGATCAGTTTTGAGATCACAGAGACTTTCTCTGAGTGCTCTGTGGTTATGTAATAAAATACTTTCTGATAGTTCATTTATTATATTTTTCTAATAGTTCTTGAGGTGCGTTTTCGATATTCTGGTTGATCCGGTCTGGTAGCGGCGCAGATTTAAAGGACCTCGTTTCTTCATCGTACTTACTACAGACGATTGTCAGACTTCCGATAGCAGCATTTATCTTCTCTTCATTTACAACCTTATTAATGTGAAACTGATAGCGGATCGATTTTTCCCTTTTTTCTTTGACCAGTAGATGAATCTCAACCTCATCCTCAAAATAAAGCGGTTGTTTATAATCACATTGAGCATTCACCCTCGGCCACACAACATCGGGTTTTGAGTGTGTGGGGTGAACTGACCAGCCTAGACTGCGATAAAAGGCATGCTCTGCCATTTCCATATAACGGAAAAAATTCGAATAGTGGACAATTCCCGCCATGTCCGTTTCGAAAAATTCGACTGTTTTTTTTAATTTAAACTCGTACACCTTTAGTATTGGGTTCCTCTAAATTTTATATGGTAGTCATTTAAATTTTGGATATTGGCTCACGCCGTCCGGCGTGAGCCAATATCCAAAATGAGCTCTAACTCACTAATTCCGAGACCAACGCCCGACCATGTTTGAGCGGTGCCGGTAACTCGACATAGTCTTCCATTTTCTGAAACAAGTCCGTGAAATCTTTGTCTAAGTTACCTATCAGCAAATCGGTGACATCACCTGATAAATGCGGATACTTTTCAAATAGGGGTCTGAAACTAAATTCCTTGTCGTAAAATACATAGACAAGCCGTCGCATCAACTCAATATAGCGACAAAATGTCTCTCCGTATTTCACAAACTGACTTGCCGACACATCACCTTCACGCAGGGCACATTCCACATGATCAGCAGCCATTTCTCCTCCTTTTAATGCGAAAAACAATCCGGATGAGAACACAGGATCAAGAAATGCAAAGGCGTCCCCGGTGAGCACAATGCCATCTGTTGCCGAGTACTTCGATCGGTACGAATAATCGCCGGTGATCCGATACGAATCAACCGTCTGACTTCCTGCCAGATGATCTTCGATCCATTTATTGTTTTTGATCTCGCGCTGAAAAATCACCTCCGGATCCCTTGTCGTATCATATAAATAATCCTTGTCTGCAACTACCCCGACGCTGACAATATCGTTTTGCAGTGGAATATACCAGAACCAGCCTTTTTCAGGTATATAGGCAATTGTCGTTGCCCCCTCATCAATTCCGGAATCACGTTTTGCACCTTTATAATAATTCCAGATGGCAACCTTCTTTAAAACAGGATCGGGTACCGTCCACCCGGATCGTTTTGCCATAAATCCATTTCTTCCTGTCGCATCTATAATGACCGGTGCATGATACTCTGTGTACTGGTTTAAATTGTCAACTGTAAGCAAGCCGGAAACCGAATCCCCATTTTTCAGCACTTTATCGACCTTAATACCTTGTAAAACATTGACACCCTTTTCTCTGGCATTATCAAGCAAGAGTTTATCCAATTCATTTCGTTCCGTTTGCCAGGTTTGTGCAGCCGGATGGTTCATATGTTCTGCAAAATAAAAGGGTTGAGAATCTTTACCATTAATGCTTGCAAATTGCACACTGTGCTTTTTTACAAAGGGATACTTCTGAAGCTTTGAAATCATCCCAATGCGTTCGAGAGAAAAATATGTGTATGGAATCAGTGATTCACCCACATGATATCGAGGAAATTCTTCTTTTTCAAGAAGGGCAATCCTGCGACCGTATTGAGCCAAAACGGTCGCTGCTGTGGAGCCGGCCGGACCGGCACCAATGACCAGAACATCAAATCTATTATCTGAATGCGTCTTCATTTAATCTACTTCCCTACTGAGCGGTGGCAAGATTTCCAGTGCCAGCGCTAACAATTCGTTAGTTTCATTAACTTGTTTATTAATTCTGCAATACAAAACAGTTTTTTCATTTAGATTAAAAAGCGTATTAATTCTCTGATCAGTTATAACGCGGAAATAGGATTGAGGTTGATTTCGATGCTGAATTGAGAACATCTTGTAAATTGTTCCCAAGGGAATAAATGATTCATTAATAAGTTTTTGAGCCTGTGGTGGAAATTTGGATATATTTATTTTGATCGCTCCGACTTCCATCGGATTATTATCTTTATCGACCAGTGCAATATATCTGAAGAAATGTCCAGGCCCAGGCTGTCTATCCAGGAGTAAAAGGTGTGCCTTTTCACCAAAATATTTTTCGAGCGTTGGCGTCATATCATTTGTATGGCATAAAAGTGTTCTCTGCGGTTCAGGCATATCCATCGAAGAGATCTCTTCAAAAACAGGCCCGTCTTCTATCTTTTCATCGTAGAAAATATTCAGAGGATATGGAATCACCAGATTTTCAGTAATCATTTCTGCCTGCTCATTGTTAAAAAATAAATTCATTATCACTCTTTCTCCGGAAAAAACTTGGAAATAAGAGCCTGCTCAGGTGGTTTTGTCAATAATGACCCGGTTACCATAGCAATCGCCCCTGCACTAAGTATAACTGCAACCGGCATAATTCCCGTACCACCAATGGTGTATCCCGGATTGTTCCAACCCTGTATAAAAAGTATAATCCACAATACTGCCACGGTTAATATGGAAAGAAATGCGCCAAATTTTGTACTTCTTTTCCAGAAAAGTGCCGCAAGGAGAACCGGAAAAAGTGAAGCAAATCCGGAGAAAGACCATACCGCCAGTTTGAAAATACTTTTGTTTGATATCAAGGAAAGAAAAAATGTAATCGTCAGAATTAATACAACAAATATTCGTCCAAAGAGAATTTGCTTTTTTTCACTCAGTTTATCATGAAATCCATAATGTACGACGATATCCTGTGTAAACATTGTTCCGAGAGACAAGACCTGAGAATCGAGTGAAGACATAATTGCCGCAAAAATACCGGCGGCGAGGAATCCTCCCAAGACACCCGGTGCATATTCCCCAACCATTTTCACCAGGACACTATTGGCAGCTGCACCTTGAAGTCCCGGAAAATCGATCGATCCAATGATCCCCAGCAAAACACTTGGTATCCACACGGCAGCAATACAAAGGGGATAGAATATCAACGGCAACTGAAAGGTCTTGGCCCGTTTAGCGGAAAGCCAGTGCATAAACATATGAGGAAACATACCAACGGATAGCGGAATACCGGTATAGGTTAATAGTTTCAACGGTTTTATATTTTCTCCGCGAATTAATAATTCAGGATGTTTTTCTGCAACCAGGGACATTGCACCATTTAATCCTCCAAAATTCTTGAGAATGATAACAAAGGTCACGATCCCTAAAATCATAAAAACGACTGTCTGGAAGGTATTCACCCATGCGGTACCTCTCAGACCTCCATAAGAGACATAAAGCACAATTACAATGCAGACCAGCAAGCTACCAAACCATTCAGGCACCTCGTTATTGGTAATGATATTTAAGGTCAGTCCGCCACCCATTACACCGATTAAGAGATAGGGTATTAAGAGCAGTATTAAAACAAAGAATAGAAATAATCCCAGAGTATCAGAACCCCAGCGATCGCGGAAGTACTGAACCTGCGTCAAATAGCCAAACTTTTTACCTAGAGCCCAGGCGCGTGTACCAACGAAAAAGAAGACCGAAGGTATGATCAAAGCTGATGCGGATGCCATCAGGCCAAAGACACCAATTCCTTCATGATATGCCTCTCCGGAGGCACCGAGAATGGCAAAAGCCGTCATATTCGTCCCAAAGAGAGACATCAGCAGCATAAAAGGTCCGATTGTCCGGCTGGCAATAAAATAATCCTCACCCGTCCCACGAAATAGTCGATGACTTAATACTCCGATGAAAAGAACCAGTACCAGATATCCAAATATAATTGTTGTTACCATAAGATCAACTTTCTCTTCCAGACCGTTTAGTGTACTTTATTTTCAATATTTTTTGCATCATCATCCACTTCATCGACAAATTTTGGCCAGGCATTTTTTATCAACAGGTAAAGTATTAAGGACGCTACAAAACAATAAATAATATGATAAAACAAACCAATGGGAATCCCTAATACCAGGGTTGGATTATCCCAAAACCAGAGATCATTGTGCATGAGATAAACGATTATCCATGCTATGTAAAGAAAATTTTTGATCGAAAACATGTTTTACCTTTTTTTGATTAAGATGTCCGTTTAGAAAATCCCTTTTCACTATTGGGTCGTACCTATGGCACTTCTACCTATCTGCTCATCCTGTACCTGGCATTTCCGAGGTTGTGTAAAAATTAAAAAGTAACCACGGAATAACACGGATTTTCCACAGATTTATAATTATCAGGTTTAGAAATGGGTAAATTTGCATAAAAATCCTTGCAATTTTCAAAAAAGTTCCGTGAAATTCCGTAAGCCTCCATGGTAAAAATTAATTTTCACACAGCCTGTTCTTATAATCCTATTTATATACTGGGCAGGCACAGAGACCCGCCCCTTCAGCGGGAAAATCTTTAGTTTTATATTCATTATCGTTGGTTCGGATTTCAGTCTTCTTATTCGAAGATCCGGGATCTCCGCTTCGGTTCAACCGGTATCCGGAATCTGGTATCTCACATCGCATATCCCATATCTCAAATCACACATTGCGCATCAGGTATATCTCGATTCCCGATATTTATCATCATAAAACGCCGGTAATAGTTCATCAACGCGAAGCAATCCTTCATGAGTAACTCTGACATATTCATTATCAGTTACTAACATTTTCATCTTTTTTAAATCCTCAAAAGCAGAGAAGTATTCCGACATAATGTTAACACCAAATTTATCCTGGAAGTATTTCACTGATATTTGACCCAGTTTTAACTGTAAAATAAGTTCACGTGTCAGTTGTTCCTTCTCGTTCAGGACAAGAGCCCTGTAAAGAGGTAACTTACTATCACTCAATTGACCGACGTAATCATCCCAGTTGCCATTATTCTGATAATGAACACCGTTGACATGGCCGAATGAAGCGACGCCGAATGCCAGCATATTCGCGCCTTGCCATAGAGAATCACGGTATACAAATTTGGCATTCTTTTTCGCCATGGTATAGGCGCTTGAAATTTCGTATCCAACCTTTTGAAATCTCTCGATTGCATAGGCATGATACTCTCTTTTCAGATCCCAGTCAGGAATTGACAGACTCATTTCGCCATCTCGTAACTGTTGTGAAAACACAGCGTTATACGGCAGTTCCAGCTGATAGACCGTGATACTGTCCGGATCATAATCGATTGTTTTTTCAACCGTGTCTTTCCAACTATCCCAACTCTCACCGATCAATCCGGCAATCAAATCGATATTTAGCTGATCAAA
>Ga0209536_100006239_pt1 | contig 18277 bp, 15 predicted proteins | sample DeeMarSeWOR28_12_FD_187461 | JGI IMG/M metagenome (GOLD analysis project Ga0209536, IMG submission 187461) | Marine sediment microbial communities from White Oak River estuary, North Carolina - WOR-2-8_12 (SPAdes) (version 2) | ecosystem: Environmental > Aquatic > Marine > Intertidal zone >... | reverse complement strand
TTGTCGCGATGCAGCTCCAGACACCAGCGCGGTCGCGCGATGTCCGTCGTTCCGTCGTCCTGGTTCTCGAACGTGTCCCCGGCCGTACGTGAGTGCTCCGGCGTGATCCACCACCGCGTGGCTGCGGCCGAGAGCCGGTCGCGCTCCGATTCCGGCCGCGCCAGGAGCACGAGCGCGCCCCCGTCCCACGCCGCACCTTCCGAGATCGACGCGAGCCATTCGGCCAGAGCCACGCCGTTCGGCGTGAGCGGGACCACGCGCACCTCGGCGCCACGGCAGGTGATCCGGAGGGCGGCCCGCGTAATCAGCAGACTGCGCTCCCCCTCCCCCGTTGCCGAATCTGCCGACTCGAGTAGCAGCGTGTCGGCTCGGCTGCCCCGCTCCGTCAGTGCACCGAACAGGGCGAGCGGGTCGGGGCGCGCGGAGAGCCGCCGCGCGAGCGGCAGCAGATGCCCGGCGGGCAGTTCGGGGACGCTCACGTCAGCGTCATCCCCGCCGCGGCGACGAACGGGCCTAGCTCGCGCATCATCGCGGTGAATTGGTCGGGATACAGCGACTGCTGCCCGTCCGAGAGCGCCTCCTCCGGCCGGTGGTGCACTTCCACCAGAATACCGTCGGCGCCGCACGCGACCGCCGCCTTGGCCATCGGTGCCACCAGCTCGCGGATACCCGTCCCGTGCGACGGGTCCACCAGCACGGGCAAGTGACTGCGCTGCTTGATCAGCGGCACCGCACTGAGATCCAGCGTGTTGCGGGTCGCGGTCTCGAACGTCTGGATGCCGCGCTCGCAGAGAATCACGTTGGGATTGCCTTCGGCGAGGATGTACTCGGCGGCGGTGAGCAGATCCTCGACCTTTGCCGCCATGCCACGCTTGAGCACCACGGGTTTGCGGCTCTGGCCGAGGGCCCTGAGCAAGCGGAAGTTCTGCATGTTCCGCGCGCCGGCCTGGAAGGCGTCGGCGTAGCGGTCCACCAGCTCGACGTCGGCGACCTCCACGACCTCGGTCACTGCCGGCAGGCCGACCTCCCGCGCGACCTGCGCCAAGATCTCGAGCCCCTCTCGCCCAAGTCCCTGAAAGGAATACGGACTCGTGCGCGGCTTGTAGGCACCGCCGCGGAGCGCGCCGGCACCGGCATCCCGGACAGCGCGCGCCGTGACCGACATCTGCTCATAGCTCTCCACCGCACACGGCCCGGCCACCACGCTGAACCGCGATCCCCCGACATCGAGCCCCCCAAGCGACACGACGGTGTCGTGCGGATGCATCTCACGGCTGACGAGCTTGTACGGCGCGAGCACGCGCTGCACCGACTCGACCATGGGATGGCTGTCGAGATGCAGCCGCTCCAGCACCCGCTCGTCTCCCAGCGCCCCGAGCACGACGCGTTCGGTGCCCGGCATGTGGAGCGGGCGAAGACCCAGCGCCGAGATGCGCTCGAGCAGTTCCTCAGCGTGTTGTTCGGTTGCTTGCGGCTTGAGCACGATGATCATGCACGCCCCGTCTGGCGCAAGGGTCCTGAAACAAACGATGCCCACCGGTCGGTGACGCGGTGGGCATCGGAGTGTATTCGGTCGTCTCGCCTGCTACGGCATACACCTCGGCCTACCGCGGAGTGCGCGCCAGGACCAGGACCAGGTGGTGCCGAGGGTGGGACGGATCTGCATGCAGCAAGCTTCGCGGCACGCGATGGCAAAGTCAAGTCGGATGCGGCGCAGCCGACTCACCGCGAGAACAACAGCTGCAGCCGGATCCGCGTCGACCAGTCCGGGCCGAGATCGGGCTGCACCACGTTGGAGAATGCCTGGACCTGACCGGTGACCGGCAGGCGACCCAATCTGAAGAGCTTTCCGACACCTCCGCCGAGCGGGGTGGTCGCCTTGTCCGAGGCGGCAAAGTCGTTTCGGCGGAGCGCCGGTCTCGACGACCTGGCTGTCGGTGCTGCCTCGGGTGTCAGTCGGAGGGGTGCGGGGTCGCATCCACGGCTGGCACCTCAATGCGCCCCGGAGGCCGCCCGTACAACGCCCCGATCCAGATCGCGTGCAGCGTATCGAGTACCGTCTCGGGATCACCCTGCGGGTGTCGCCCGAATTCCGCGATGATCACGGCGGCGTCCATGGCGTTCAACGCGTTCGCGGTGCGCCGAGCAGCCAGCGGGTGGATGAGCCCGGCACGCTGTTGTGCCTCGATCCTCGCCGTCACGGCATCGTCCCATCGCCGCATGAACCCCGACCAGGCCGCCTCGAGGCGCTCGTCGAACGGCGCGGCCTCATACACGGCGCGGATCACCGTGCCGTGCTCCGCCACCGACTCGATCACCCCGCGCAGGGACACGCGGAGAGCGGCAATGGGCTCGCCCTCTCCCGCGATCCACGGATCGGCGAGTTCCCGCATGCCTGCCTCGATCTCGTCGAACAGAGACACCAGCAGATCGTGCAGGTCGTGGAAGTACTGGTAGAACGCCGGGCGGCTGAGCGTGGTCTGCGCCATGAGCTCGCCGACGGTCAGGTCGCGAAAAGCATGCGACGACAGGAACTGGACCGCCGCGTCAGCGATCTCGCGCCGGGCTTGCTGGGGCGAATGGCGGCTCGAGCGGGTCGGCGCCCTCGGAGCCGTGCGGTCTGAACTGCCGGACGTTACTGACATGGCGTCAGAACCGTACTGACACTCCGTCAGGATGTCAAGCGGCCCCGGACAGATACCGTCCGTTCACGGATTGCGGTCCCGCGGGCGGATGCGGCCCGTGACTTCCACATCGACCGCAAACCCTCTGCACGTGTCTGGAATCCGGCGACGGAGCGCCTCGTCGTCGCGAGCGAGATAGACCTTGATGCAGGGTGTCCCCGCACAGAGTCCGATCGCTGTCCCCACGACGTTGGGATGCGCGCCCAGACTGTCCGTGAGCTCCTGCTGGGCGGCCTCGATCGTCGTGTCGGTCATGCCGGCACCCCCAAGTCGCTCGATGAAAGCTTGCGCGACGGCACCCGGATCCTCTCCATCTCGATCCACCGCCAGGTTCATCCGTCGCATCGCCGCCGCGTCGATCGCCCCCGCCAACGTCTGCAGTGCCGAAATGATCTCCGGGCGCTCGCGTCCGAGCCGCTGCCCGGCGAGGATCACGGCGTCGTAGGGCGGGATGACCCGGCGGTCATCCTCGAGCACCACCAAGTCCAGGGCCTCGATGCGGCCATCGGTGGAGAAGGCACTGATCACCTGCACGCTGCCCTGCGCTGCCGCCTGATACATCAACGACGCATCCATGGAGCGCCGCTCCGCAAAGTGGAGCCCGTAGACCTCCTCCAGCGCTCGCCACTCGGGCCGCGCGAAGAACTCGTAGTCGCCCCCCATGGTGAGGGCGCCCGCGTGGCGAGCGAGGTCGGAGACCGTCTTCACTCCTAGCCGCTCGGCCGTCGCGCGGGGCATGGCCATCGCGTAGGCGTTCTCGAAGCCGAGCGGTCCTACCAGGGTGAGGTCGTGTTCCTCGCGGAGAAACGCTTCCATTGCGATCAGCACCCGCTCACCGTCGGCCCCCACCGTCTCGCGTCGCATGATCGTGGCCCAGATGGTACCCGAGTAGTCCACGTAGGCATCGATGTCGCCTGAGCGGAGCGCGTCGAATGCCACGGTCGAGCCGAGCGATGCCAGCACCTCGGTGGGAGCGCCCGTCTCTCGGGCGATGTGCCGCGCAAGTATCTCGCTCAGGATGTACTGCTCGGTGAACGTCTTTGCACCGATGACGACGGGTCGCTGTCCTCCCCGTCCCCATGCCTGTGCCGCCGTCGCGGCCACCGTTGAGAGACACAATGCGGTCAGGGCCGCCACTCCTGCCCAGGCGAGTGCCCGACTGCGGCGCCTAACCCCCACCTCGAGCGCGCGAACCGTTCCGTCCAGCGCGAGTGCGAGCAAGGCGGCGGCAACACACCCCACTAGCACGGCGGTGAGGTTTCGGGTCTGGAGCCCGCTGAAGATGTAGTTGCCGAGACTCGTCGCGCCCACGGGGGTCGACAGCGTGGCGGTACCGACGACCCAGACGGCGGAGGTGCGGATGCCGGCGACGATCACCGGCATGGCGAGCGGCAACTCCACCCGCCACAGCTGCTGCCGCGGTGTCATCCCGACCGCCTGCGCCGCTTCCGTGAGCGACTGGTCCACCCCAGCGAGTCCGGTCACCGTGTTCCGCAGCATCGGCAGCAGGCTGTACAGCGTGAGACCGATGAATGCCGGGAGGTAGCCGATACTCTGGACCTGGAGAGCTGCAAGCAGCGGGACCATGATGGCCAGGAGGGCCAGGCTGGGAATCGTCTGGATCACGCTGGCCACGCCCAGCACACCGCGTTCGAGCGATTCCACGCGAGCGGCCACGATGCCCAACGGGAGACTGACGGCCAGTCCCACCGCGAGGGCCAGCAGGGTGAGCTGCAGGTGCCCCGTGAGATACGCCGGCAGCAGCGCGAGTTGCTCGCTCACTGCGCGTCGCCCCCGGCCATGAGTGCGTCCACGGCCGCCGCATCGCGCTGCGGGGCGCTCATCAGCTCCGCTACGTAGTCGTCGGCGGGCGCTCGCACCAACTCACGCGGCGGGCCGACCTGAACCAAGCGCCCGTGGTGCAGCACGGCGATGCGGTCGCCGAGCAGCAGCGCCTCGGTCATGTCGTGGGTCACGAAGATCGCGGTGAGACCGATCTCGCGACGGATGCGGAGCAGCGAGGCGCGCAGCCGATCGCGCGTGAGGGGATCCAATGCGCCGAACGGCTCATCCAGCAGCATGACGGTGGCACCCGCCGCCAGCGCCCGCGCCACCCCGACCCGCTGCTGCTGCCCGCCGGACAGCTCCGCGGGCATGCGGTCCGCCATCGAGGCCGGATCGAGATCCACCAACTCGAGCAGCTCGCGCACCCGCCGCCGAGTCTTCGTGCGATCCCATCCCACCAGCGTCGGCGTTACCGCGACATTCTCCGACACGGTCATGTGTGGGAACAGGCCGATCTTCTGGAACACGTAGCCGATCCGCCGCCTGAGGTCGTGCGGTGCGAGGGCGGCGGCATCCTGCCCGTCGATCGTGACCGAGCCCGAGGTCGGCTCGATCAGCCGGTTGACCATCTTGAGGGTCGTGGTCTTACCGCTGCCGGACGCACCCAGCAGGACCAACAGCTCCCCACGCTCGACCGTCAGGCTCAGGTCAGCGACGGCAGCGATGTCGCCATAGCGCTTGGTCAGGTGCTGGAGCTCGATCATGATCGTTCGCCTGCTCGGGTCGGTCGTGGCGGTTGCCCGGAGGCACGATCGACGCCGTGGCAACCTCAGGGCAATGTGCGTCGCCGGGCCGCCGGGTCAACCAACCGCGACAGCAGCCTGAACCGAGCGTAGCCCGCGATCGGTCGCGGGGGAACACCGCCCGGCAAGTACCGCGACGAGACCTCGCCGACTGGATCTCGCCGCGTAGGCTATGCATACCCCGGCGATCCAAATGCGGTCTGCTTCTTGCGCCTCGACGCAGCGTGAGCGTGTTGAGCACTAGTGAACGCCGGCCGCGCCGGCGGCGGATTGAAGCAAAGGTCTTGTCATGAAACGTCTTGCATTGCCTCTCGCGTTGCTGTCCGTCCTCGCGTGTTACGACGTGACGACGCCCGCGAATCTCGAAACCCCGGATTTCGCCCGGTCCCAGGCCGACCGCCAGATTCCGGACCACTACATCGTCGTCCTCAACGAGAGCGTCAGCCGCCTGCCCGCCGTGGCCAACGACATGGCGCGCCAGCATGCCGGGACGGTGCTGCTCACCTACGGGACCGCCCTCCGCGGATTCTCGATGCGGATGTCGGCGCAGGCCGCCGCACGGCTGGCCCGTGACCCGCGCGTCGCCTACGTCGAGCAGGACCAGGTCGTGTCGCTGGACATGCCGCAACGCCCGGGGGCGCTCGCCAAGCCCGACAAGCCCGGTGGTGGCAAGAAGGGCGGCGGCGGCGGCGACGCGTGCGCGAACGAACCGAACTACGAAAGCCACTCCGGACTGTGGGGCATCTGGCAGGTCAATGGCGGTCTGAGCGGATCCGGCAAGACCGTGTGGGTCATCGACACCGGCATCGATAGCGACCACTGCGACTTGAACGTCGGATTTCGGGGCGCGGACTTCACCGGCAGCCGCCGGGGTGCCGAGGACGAGCACGGCCATGGCACGCACGTCGCCGGCACCATCGCGGCGATGAAGAACGATCGCGGCGTGGTCGGCGTCGCAGCGGGAGCCACAGTAGAGGCGGTGCGGGTGCTCGACCGCCGCGGATCCGGCCGCTGGAGCTGGGTGATCGCCGGCATCGACTACGTTGCAGCGAACGCAGACGCGGGCGACGTCGCCAACATGAGTCTGGGCGGGCCCGCGTCGCAGTCCGTGGACGAGGCGGTGCATGCGGCGGCGGAGGCCGGGGTACTCTTCGCCTTGGCGGCCGGAAACGAGAGCGAGGACGCCAACAATCATTCGCCGGCCCGGGTGAACCACACGAACGTCTTCACGGTATCGGCCTTCGACTCCGAGGGTCGGTTCGCGTCGTTCTCCAACTTCGGCAATCCACCGGTCGACTGGGCGGCACCGGGCGTGGACGTCGCCTCGACCTACAAGGACAATGGCTACGCCATGATGTCGGGGACGTCGATGGCATCGCCGCACGTGGCCGGCCTCCTGGCGCTCGGGAGCGTCAGGAGCTGCGGAAAGGTGAGCGGCGATCCGGACGGTTCGCCCGACGAACTCGCCTGTCGCTGAGCAACCAGGCTGAGTAGCCCTGGCGGCGGGTGGACATTCCACCCGCCGCCTCTCGCATCCGGCAGCCCCGCACCGTCGCAGGCAAGGCGGTCGCGAGCCACCTCCCGGCGTCGAGCTGCATCGCCGGGCAGACCTTCCGAGCTCGAATGCGCCGACGGGTGGGGGATCGGGAACCATGGACGGGCGGTGCGAGGGCGCCATACCCCTGCAGCGCGCCCGCACCATTCGGCACCGACCGGCGTGGCTCCAGGACAACATCCATAAATCGTTATTCTGCAATCTTTTACGGCAATTCCGACACCCGGCCCAACTCTTGCACCTCTGCGTTTCGGCGAGTCCGTCCCCCGGGGGCGGCTCGGGTCACCTGTAGAACGCGCACGCCTATGGCGGAAGCGGAGAGGCGGGTCATGTCAGCGTTGGTCGGCAAGCTGTTCGGGAACGGAAACGACCCCGAGAAAGAAGAAAGAGAGAACAAGAACGGGGCGGCCGCGGCCGCCAAGCTGTTCGGCAACGGCCAGCTGCCCGACGAGGTGCGCGGCCAGTTGCGGGCCATCCTACTCCAGATGCGCAATGAGCGGAACGCGTTCGAGCGAGTGGCCGCCAAGGCGCAGCGCTCGCTCGAGAAGGCGTGCGAGCCTGCAGTGTCCGTGGCGCCACGCATCTCGGAGCTCGACGGGCGGCTCGGGGCGCTCGAGGAGCGCCTGCGAGCTGTCGAGCAGCTCGCACTGAGTGTCGAGCAGGTCGAAGAACAGCAGCGTCACCTGTCATCGCGCATCAATCTGGCCCAGCGGGATGCCGAGAGCATCGAGACGCTCCTAGGCCCCATCCGGACGGACCTCGAGGAGACGAAGCCACTGCTGCAGAACGCCGACCAACTCCGCACGGATCTGGAACCCCTGCTCGAGCTGGGAGGACAGGTTGAGACCCTGCGGTCCGATATGTCCGCTCTCCGGCAGGAGCTGGACGGTGCGCGGGAGAGTTTGGGGGGCATCCAAGAGCAGACGGAGACGATGGAGCAGCGGAGCACGGCGGCCGTCGAGCAGATGGAAGCGCTCTCCAGCACGTTCGGGGAAGTGAGCGACGGCGTCCGCGCTGCCGACGAGCAGCTCAGCGAGCTGAAGGAATCCCTGGATTCCGTGACCACGCTCGCCGAGCAGGTGCCGGACCTGCGCCGCGAGTTGAATACACTGCGCGCACTGCGCGAGTACGTGGGGCAGAAGATCGCGGAATTGGAGGAACAGCGCGACTTGGTGGACTACGCCACCAACCAGGGAATGCGCCTGGCGGAATTGGTCCGCCGCCTCGACACCGACCTCGAGGCACAGCAAGAGAACGCAAAGGTCCTCGTTCGGATGGAAGAGGACGTGAACCGGCTGCGGGCAGTGCACGACGAGCTCACTGGTCAGCTCGACCGGCTCGCCGACCGGCAGCGCGAGAGCGCGCGCACCGACGATGCCCGTCGGGCGGAGTTCAAGGCACTGCACGAGCTGATGGAAGGACGGATCCGCGATACGATTTCCCGCTTCGAGTTCGAGCAGGAGCGCCTGGAGACAGCCACGACGCAGATCGCGGACCTCCGGACGGCGCTGTCCGACGCCGAGGGTCGCTTCGAGTCGCTGCTCGAAGCGCAGAAGGATGTCGCCGTGGTCCGCACGGAACTGACCCACCTGAATGACCGGGTCGCGTCCATTGCCATGGACCTCGCGCCGCTCGACAGCTACGTCGAGCGGATGACCGCCGTGAAGGCCGACATCCATCGGGCCGAGGAGCTCGTCAAGCAGGTTGCCGGGCAGGCCGACGGTCTGCAGTCGTCCATCTCGAACACCGATAGCCAGCTCGCCGCGTTGCAGGATCTCGCCGAGCGCACCGAGCAACAGACCCGAGACCTGACCAAGTTGCGCGATTACCTGAGCCAGTTCGAGCAGCGCGTGGCGCGGTTCGAAGTCGCCGAGGCAGCGGTGGAGCAGGCGATCGACGACGCTGCGCGCCGGCAGGCAACGGTCGAGGTGATGCGCGCAGACTTCAACCGCATGCTCCAGACCGCGAAGGAGACTGCCGATCAGGTCCGCGTGATCGTCGAGTCCCATGACGAGATCGCGGAGGGACGCCGCTTGGTCGACGACGTCCTGTCGGAGATTCGATCCGTCATCGCGGCATCGGAGCGACTGGACTCACGCCGCCGCGAGGTGGAGGCAATCGACGATCAGGTAGCGCGCGCCGAGGCCGTGATCATCGACGTCCGGAACACCCTGGAGAGTCTGCACGAGCAGAAGGCCTTCCTCGAGCAAGCGATGGAGACGGCGGGGTCACTCCGGTTCCAAAGCAAGCGGGCGGAGGCACTGATCGAGTCGCTGCGCGAGAAGAACAACCGGGAAAAGGCGGCGGCGGGGTAGCACCGTACTCGATCGTCACCACCGCGTTCGGCGCGGCTGGGTGACCGATCGCAGGGCGAGGTTCGGCTGATGCCGGGCCGCGCCCTTTGTCGTAGGACGGTACGGCGGTAGGACGGTCGATGCCGTCGCGTCGCTCGCGATGCCCGACTCGCACGGGCTGCCGGTCGTCGGCCGCGTGCCGGACGATACAGGCCGGTGACCTACGTGGTCGCTACGCCGCTCGATCGTCCCACCACCCGCGGCGCGGAACCACCGAGCAACTCGCCCAGGAAGCGGTCCGGATCGCAGGCGACGTCACCGAAGAGATTGCGGATCCGCGTCGTGTCGATCTCCAGCCACTCGGTAGCATCGCGCAGCGAGCAGACGGGCTCCTCCATCACCACGCCGAGCTCGATCGGCGCCCAGCCGATCGCGGCGGCCGCTGCATCGAGGGCAGCGCACCGCGCGTCCGGCACCGTGAACACGAGCTCGAACTCCCCATGTGGACCCGCCAGCATCGTCCACGCGGGGAGCCCGGCACGGCGCGCCGTTGCCAGCGCGGTCGGGTGGACCGCCTCGATGAGCGGACGCTCCCAGCGCACGCCTACCCCGTTCAGCCGCATCAGCTCGTCCAGCGTGGCGATCACACCGTCGCTCGTGTCCATGCATGCCGAGGCGATCCCGGGCAAGCAGCGCCCTTCTTTGAGGCGCGCGACCGGCTGGAACGGCACGGCATTCACGCGGGCACCGTCGCCGCACATCAGCGTCGCGAATGCGAAGGCGGTGCCGATCCCCACCGGACCGCTGGCGAACACCCGGTCCCCGGGCTTGGCCCCGCGGCGCGTCAGCACCCGGTCGGCCGGGACCGTGCCAATCGCGGTTGCACTCAGCGCGAGCGTCCCCGCCTGATTGGTGTCACCTCCGAGCACCGGCAGACCGTGCCGCTCGGCGGCGTCACGGATGCCGCGTTGTAGGTCGTCGAGTGCGGCGTCCGGAAAGTCGGGCGGGAGCGACTCGCTCACCACGATCCCGACCGGTGCGGCGCCGACGGCAGCCAGATCGCTTGCGTTGACCGCCACGATCATCCATCCCGCGAGATACGGATCGCGGTACAGTCCGGCCGTGATCTCCTCGACGATCGCGTCCGTCGTAACGGCGAGGACCGTGTCGCCATCAGGCAGACGCACCAGCTCCGCATCGCTCTCGTGCACGGCGTTGAGCTGCCGAGGCGAGCGCGCGAAGCCCGCAGCCAGACGGTCGATCAACACTCGCTCGTCGACGTGCGTCATGCACACACCGCCAGCGTCGAAGGAAGCAGACTGAACTCCACCCGCTGCGCGAGCACGATCTCACCGTCACCTTCCACGGGGAACGGTACCGCGCTCTCGAGCGCGAGTCGCCGTGCGCGGCGGGTGCGGGCCGTCCGCCGCCCGGCGAAGCGGCCGCGAGCGAGCCGAACCAGCGTCACCAGCGTGTCCCAGAGTGACGCACTCTCCAGTAGATGCACGAAGAAGTCGCCGCTCGCGGGCTCGTAGGGCGAGTCGTACTTGAGGACGCCGGTGAAGTGCGGGTTCTTCACCACGCCGAGGTTGCACAGTAGCACGCCCTCACGCACCCCGTCCTCCCACTCGAGCACGACCGGTACACAGCGGTGCCGAGCCACGGCCAGCAGCGCCGCACCGGCCATACCCAGTGACGCCGACAGCCGCTTCAACAGGCCCACGACCCCCGTCGCGCGATTGTAGAGCCAGTTGCCCACGGCGGTCGTGCCGACGCTCGCGTTGAGGAGCCAGTGCTGCACACCGTTCGTGCCCTCGGCGTCCACATACACCGTCCGCCCCACGTCGTGGCGAATCGCGTCGGCGAAGTCGAGCCGGCAGGGAATGCCCCCGAGCGAATCGCGCCGGGGTTTGTGGAAGTCGTTGCTCGAGCCCAGGCCAATGGCACCGATCGTGACCTCCGGCAGCACCGCGGGCGATGCCGCCTCGACCAGGTCCGTCATGACGAGGTTCACGGTCCCGTCGCCACCCGCGGCGACGAACCGGCGCTCCCCTCGCGCCAGGGCATCCTCGATGCTGAGCCGTACCCGCTCGCGGTCGGGCGCCATGCACTCCTGGAAGGGACCGAGTCGGGCGAGCACGAGCGGCCGAATCCGCTCCCACCTCGCGGCGGCACGGCCGCCGTCCGCCCGGGCGTTCACGATCACCAACATCGCGTCGCCCTCAGATCTGCTCCGCCATCGGTCGACGCGCGAGCACGCCGATGAAGGCGAGGTAGACGAGCGCGAGTGCCGGCAGCCAACGCGGTTGCTGTGCCGCGGCGAGCCCAGCGAGGAGCAGGATGTATGCGTGCACCACAGGCGCGATCGCGCGATGGGCATCCCGGTCGCTCACCACCCGGTGCAGCCGAATCTGTGCGACCACTGCGGCGACCGCGCCGACGACGACGAACGGCGTGGCCGCGACGAGACCCGTCAGCGTCGCCCGAGCCAGCACGATCATGGCACCCAGAAACGCGAGCAGCGCCACGCCATCGCTGACCCACGCGCTCATCGCGCGCCCGAACGCGACCGGCAGGGTGCGATAGCCGGTGGTGCGGTCCGCCTCGACGTCCTTGAAGTATCCGGCCAGAACGAAATTCGCGTAGGCCGCGAGCGCCGTGAGCATGATGCCGATGAGGTCCGGGGTCACGCTGACGGGGGCGTCGGCAGCACCACTTGCTGCCAGGTAGCCCAGCAGGACCACGAGGGACACGATCCATGCGTTATACCACGGCCCTCCCCACCAGCGGCGCTTGAACCAGGTGTAGGTCGCGAGCCCGACCACCGTCAGGGCCGCGGGGACCAGCGCGGCCGGATTGAACGCGACGAGCACGGCGGCGCACCCGATGAGCCCGGCGAGGCTCACCACGAACACGTCCCGTGCCCGCACGATGCCTTGCACGAGCGGCCGGTAGGGCGCCGACAGCGCATCGGTGTCGGTCTGAAAGCAGTCGGTGAGAGCCTGGCCGAACCCGTAGGCCAGAAAGAAGACCACACCGAGCGCGACCAGGGCACCTGGCGGCACAGCCGTAACCAGGCTCATTCCGGCAATGCCCGTGATCCCTGAGACGAACAGCAGGTAGGGCCGCATGGTGATCCCGTAGGCCCGCCAGAACCGCCCGTCGAGCACGTGTGCGGGACAGGCCGCGCGGAGGACGCCGCTCACGATGCCACCCGCGGCGCGGCGCGATCGCTCAGGTCGACCGCCGCCTGCCGCCCCCTCGTGAACCGCTCGCGCGCCCGGATCCCGACCGCGCGCAGCAGCGGGTACGCGAGCCGGAATAGGAGCGGAAAGGCACCCGCCAGCTTACACATCCAGCCACGATACCCGGGCACGCACACCTCACGGCGTGGCCGCTCGATGGCACCGAGGATGGCCCGGGCGACGCGCTCCGGCCTCATGGGCGCACTCGTGAACGACAGCGGGGCCCCCGCACCCCGCGCCTCGATGCGCAGTTGGGCCGTGTCGGTCGAATCCGGGCAGACGACGGTCACGTCGATGCCCTCCGATGCCGTTTCCTGGGCGAGCGCGAGTCCCCAGCCACGCACGGCGAACTTCGTCGCGGAGTAGGTGGCGGAATCCGGCAGGGGCGTGATACCGCCGAGTGACGAGACGAGCAGCAGGTGACCCGCGCCCTGCGCGCGCAACTGCTGCAGGAAGACGGTGCTCGCCAGCGCAGTCCCGAGCGCGTTCACCTCGAACTGCCTCCGAATGGCGGCGAACGGCAGGGTCGCGACCGGTCCAGGCTCGATGACGGCCGCGCAGTTGACGACGGCGTCGATCCGGCCGTAGCGGGCTGCGACCTCGTCCCGCAGCGCCGTGAGCGCCTCCGGATCGGTCACGTCCACCCGACGCACCATGGGCCCGCCGATGGCCGGGAACGTCCCCGCCGCAGGCAGATTACGATCCCCGACGGCGACGCGTGCACCGGCCACAAGCGCGAGCTGCGCCGTGGCGGCACCGATCCCCTTCGCTCCACCGAGGACGACGATCACGCGTCCGGCGAGCTCGCGCCGCCTCATCGCACCCTCCAGATGGCCCACGCGCCACGCAGCGCATACAGGCCACCGCCGATGCACAGGCCGATGATGACCAACTCCACCGCACTCGTGCCCGTGAGCGGGAAGAGCAGGCCGTTACGCGCGTAGAACGTCGCGTCGAGCAGACCGAGATACAGGCTCATCGAACCCGCGATGGCGAGGAGGAAGGGCCCGACCGAGCGCCTGAGCCTCAGCGAGACCGCGGTCGCGAACAGCACGATCGCGAACACGGCGTCGGCGACGAGGAACGCCTCCTCGAAGCGGGCGACCGACGGCTCGACCAGACCCAGGCTGTCGTTGGCCGTGAAGTACAACACCCAGAAGGTGACGACGAACGCGCCGCCGATGGCCGTGGCGAGCTGCAGGGGCTTGGCAATCCGATCGTACTGCATGCGGTCCTCCCTCGGTGTCTGCCGCACGCTCGTACCCGCACGTCAAGCCGGCGTCAAGCATGAGGGGGGACACTTTCGGGTCGTTTCGGTCCTTGACGGCTGATTGACGGGCGGAGGCCATCCTGCCGTTGCCGGACGGGACATGCGGTCTCGCGGAATGCGACCGCATGCGGGTGCGGGCACCGCATGGAGGAACGCGAGATGTCGAAGCCAACGCTCCAAATCATCGTACTCTACCAGAACCTCGGAGAGGCCCAGGCGTACTATGCCCGCTCCCCCGCCCCACCGCTGTCGGGCATCCTGCTCGCGGGGCTCACGCCCGAACTGGTGGACGTCGAGGTCCTGCACGAGATGGTGCGGCCAATCGACTACGACACCGACGCCGACTTCATCGCCCTCTCCTTCATGGACTTCTGTGCCCCACACGCGTACGAGGTCGCCCGGCGGTTTCGCCGGCGGGGCAAGACCGTGATCGCCGGCGGGAAGTACGCCACCGCGTTTCCGCACGAGGTCCTGCCTCACGTCGACGCCGTGGTGGTCGGCGAGGCAGAGCGGGTGTGGCCACAGGTGGTGCACGACCTGGTCCGTGGGAGGCTCCGGCCGATCTACCAGGCACCAGCGGCCCCGAGTCTCGAGGGCATGCCCCCGCCACGATACGATCTGGTCGAGTCGGCGTATGCGGTGCCGATGGTCACCGAGGCCACGCGGGGCTGCCCCTTCCGCTGCACCTATTGCCAGCTCACGATCGACTGGCAGCCGCACCGCTGCCGTCCGATCGAGGACGTGATCCGCGACCTGACCGCGACCGAGGGACTGCCGTGGCACCGCCGGCGCATGGCGATGCTGTACGACAACAACCTGGGCGGCGACATGGACTACGCGAAACGCCTGCTGCGGCGCATCGCCGAGCTCGACCTCTGGGCACTCGGCGCGCAGTTCACGCTCAACTGCCTGGACGATCCGGAGTTCGTGGATCTGCTCACGGCAGCCCGGTGCCGCATGGCATTTGTCGGCATGGAATCGCTCTGGGAGCCAAGCCTCAACGCGGTGCGCAAGCGGCACAACAAGGTCGAGCGCTACCGCGACGTCTTCACGGACCTGAAGGAGCGCGGCATCCTGACCTTCAGCGGCGTGATGGTGGCGCTCGACGAGGACGTGCCCGCGTACTATCGCGAGCTGCCGGCGCGGCTCGAACAGGTCGATCCCTCGGCGATCTTCCTGTCGATTTCGATCCCGATTCCCGGAACGACCTTCCACGGCGCGGTGGCGGCGGAGGGCCGGATCTTCGACCGGAACCTGGCCCACTACGAGGGCGACCACCTCGTGTTCGCACCGAAGCACGTCACCGCCGAGGACGTGTTCGCGATTCGCAAGGGCTTGATGCGGAGCTTCTACTCGTGGCGCAACATCGCGCGCCGCTGGTGGCGGCTGATGCGGGCCTACTGGAGTGCGCGCAAGGCTCGGCACCGCGCGTTCGGATCGCTGCTGATCAGCTACGTCCTCGTGAAGCTGTCACTGTTCCAGCGTTACCACGCCCGCAAGCGGGTGTTCCCGGCTCGACCGCCGGTGATTCCCAAGCCGCACTCCGTCAGGGAGCGGCAACTGCCCGTTCACGGGGTGGCCTAGCTGTAGGACACGATCCGATGGAGAGCGCCCGGGTATCACCTGGGAGGGAGCGACGCCGGAAGGAGGACCACCATGTACATGCATCATTTCACGCACGATCGCCTGAGCCGGTGGGTGTACCGGATGTGCCGCTGGGTGTGCCGGCACGCGCGGCGTCATCGGATCCGCCTTGCGGCACGCGCGGTTCCGCACGTCGCAACCGGCTGACCGCCTAGCTGCCGGCGCGCTCCGGCACACCGGGCTCCGCCTGCGGGGCGATCGTCGTGTGGACGCGATGAGTCACTCGGCAGCGCCGGAGGCTGTCAGACCGCGCGGACGGCTCAACCGTACGGCATCGGCGGTACCTTCCCGATCAGCCGCGCGTACACTGCCAGGGCACCGCGATGGTGGGCCGTATGGTCGACGATCGCACCGACCACGGCGCTTCGCGGGGCGCCCTCCATGATCCTCGCGTCCGGGATCGGTTCGAACAGAGTCTCGTCGGACGCCGCACGGACCACGGCAATGGCGTGCGCAAAGGACCGCTCCAGCCAGTCCGTGGCCTCTTCCAGTGAGGTCACGGCCTTGGCCTTGGCAACGAGGCCGTCGAAGTCCATGTTCCATCCCGCTCCGAAGCCACCATCGATCATCCAATCCACAGTGTCCGCCGTGTGGGCAACATGACCTGCGACGGTGTAGAGTTCCGGGTCCGGAGCGAATGCGGCGTCGGCGGGCTCGAATACGGAGAGGGTGGTCTTGAAGAACCGGTGTGTGGACTCGAGTTGTTGGGCAAGTCCCTCTGCAGCGGACATGGCCGCCTCCACGACTGGGGGTATGTGGTCAGATGAAGGGTGCTGGACGCGGAACTGGGGGTCAAGCACCAATCCGCCCAGGTGCCGCGTCGCTGCGCCCGAGGAGCACCGCAGGCCGCGGTGATGCATATTCCAAAGGTGACCAGCGACCGTGACCACGAGGTGAACATGAGAAAGTTCTTTGCGGGCGGGCTCACTGCCGCCGTACTGGCGACGCTCGTCGGGTGTGCGTCCGCGCCACCGCCAACCGTGCAGACCGGCCCCAATGCCGAGGTGACCGCGGACGGCCTCCACCGGGTCGACAACTCCGTCATGTCGCTGGCGTGGGTGAAGCCGGACATGGATCTCAGCGGGTACATCAAGTTCATGCTCGATCCGGTGGTGGTGGCGTACCAGCGCGATCCGCAGGGCCGTCGGTCCGCCACGGCCGGTGGCAATCAGAACTTCGCACTGAGCCCGGAGCAGATGGAGAACTTCCGGAACATGTTTCGGGAGGCTGTGGTCACGGCGTTGACGGAGAACGACGGGTACGAGCTCGTCGATGCGCCGGCACCCGACGTGCTCCGCGTCACCGCCGAACTGGTCGATCTCGTGGTCAGGGTGCCGACCGAGCGGAGCGGCCGGGACCGTTCATACACACGATCGTACGGCGAGGTCACCCTGCTGCTCGAGTTGCGCGACTCCGAGAGCGGGGAGATCTTCGCGCGAGCGGCGGACCGGCGAGATCCGACCACGAACCCCAGCGGCAACAGCATGCGCGAGGTGTCGCCGACCTTCGTGCGTGCCGACACGCAGCGGTTGTTCGAGTACTGGGCGAACCTGCTCCGAACGCGCCTCGACGAGGTCCGGGCTCTCGAGCCGCAGTGAGCGCTCGGGCGACGCCGTCGGTCACCCCATCGGCTGGTAGGTCACTGGCCGATGGGGCCGACGGCGCGCATGGCGGGGCACACCAGTCCCACCAACCCCGGCAGGGCCCAAGCGTTCGCGCAGCGCGCCGACGCGACCTCCTACGCGCATGAAGCGGCGTGGCGGGATATGGCCCCGCTGTACTCGCCCCCCACCCTTGCCGGCTGCCGCCGACTGATCCAGCTTCCGGAAGATCGTTCCACCCCCGTCAGGACCGAGCCACCAAGGAGCAGGACATGCTCAAGATCGCCGCCGCTTCATTGCTCGCGGTCCTGATCGTAGGTCCGGCCCTCCACCAGGAACCCGAGATGAGCTTCTTCGTCACCAGTGCGGGTCCGGGCTCGGGCGCCGACCTTGGCGGACTCGCCGGGGCCGACCGCCACTGTCAGTTGCTGGCCGACGCCGTCGGCGCGGGCGGCCGCACCTGGCGGGCCTACTTGAGCACGACCGCATCGGCCGGCGGCGAAACCGTCCATGCGCGCGATCGCATCGGCACGGGGCCGTGGTATGACGCCAGGGGCGTGATGATCGCCAAAGATCTGGACCAGCTCCACGGCGACGACAACAACCTCACCAAAGAGACTGCGCTCTCTGAGAAGGGCGAAGTGGTATTGGGACGCGGCGACCGGCCGAACATGCACGACATCCTCACCGGCTCGAACCTCGACGGCACCGCCTACGAGGCAGAGGGCTACACCAACTGCGACAACTGGACGAGCAGCGGTGCGGGGAGCGCCCGCGTCGGCCACCACGACCGTACCGGTGGCGGCGACCATCCGACCTCATGGAACTCGGCGCACAACTCCCGCGGCTGCAGTCAGGAGAACCTGCAGAGCACGGGAGGAAATGGCCTATTCTACTGCTTCGCGACCGGCTCGTAGCCGAGGAGGACGCCCATGACCATCGCCGAGACACTGCTCCCCGAGCTCGATCAGGAGATGGCCACGACTCGGCGGCTGCTCGAGCGTGTGCCCGGCGAGAAGGGACAGTGGAAGCCACACCCCAAGTCCTTCGCGCTGGGGCACCTCGCACAGCACGTCTCGCGGTTGCCGGGTTGGGTCACCACCGCGATCCGGGAGACCGAGCTGAACCTTGCCGACGGTGTCGACTACACCTTCGAGACAACCGAGACCTTGCTCGCAGAGTTCGACAGGAACGTACGAGAGGCACGGGAGGCGATCACGGCCGCACGGGATGAGGACTTTACCGTTCCGTGGTCGCTCACCTATGGCGAACAGGTCCTGTTCACGGCGCCGCGCAGCATGATCGTGCGGCAGGGCATCAGCCACCTCATCCATCACCGAGGTCAGCTCACGGTCTACCTGCGATTGATCGGCGTGCCCATCCCGTCGATCTACGG
>Ga0209536_100006238_pt1 | contig 18277 bp, 14 predicted proteins | sample DeeMarSeWOR28_12_FD_187461 | JGI IMG/M metagenome (GOLD analysis project Ga0209536, IMG submission 187461) | Marine sediment microbial communities from White Oak River estuary, North Carolina - WOR-2-8_12 (SPAdes) (version 2) | ecosystem: Environmental > Aquatic > Marine > Intertidal zone >... | reverse complement strand
CCGGGCGGCTTGCACCCGTAGCTGCCCGTGGCGATCTCGGCGAAACGCGTGCCGACCGCCAGCAGGCAATCGCAGGACTCGAAGGCATTCCGCGAGGCCGGCGCCGCGGAGGGGCCCATCGCGAAGCCGGCGTGCAGAGGATGGTTGCCGCGAAAGGACGACAGGCCCTGCAGGGTCGTGGCGACCGGGGCGCCCAACTGTTCGGCCAGCCGTTCGAGCAGTTCGCCCGCATCGACCGCACCCCAGCCGCAGAAGATGCCGGGACGTTCCGCGTGGCGCAGCAGAGCCGCAGCACGGTCGAGTTCCGGCGCGCCGGCCTGACAGGATGCCGGCGCGGCGGCGGGGCATTCGGGGAGCTGGCCCACTTCGCCCGGCAGGAGTTGCAGCTCCACGGGTATCTCGACGAACACGGGTCCAGGCTCGCCGCTCGTGGCCGTGCGCCAGGCCTCGAAGATCGTCGGCACCACGTCGGCATGCTTTGCCACTCGCCAGGCGCCCTTGGTGATCGGCTTGACCAGCGCCTGCTGGTCCATGTCGTGCAGCTGGTACGCGAAGCCCGTATCCCGGCGCACGCCGCCCGCCACGACCAGCATGGGAATGCCGTCGAGGAACGCCTCGCCGATGCCGCTCGCGGCGTGCGTGACCCCCGCGGCGGGAACGATGACCAGGCAGCCGAGGCCCGCGCCGGTCCGGCTGATCGCGTCCGCCATGAAGGCGCCCCCGCACTCGTGTGCCACCAGCACCGGCGTGATCGTCTCCGAGGCGGCCAGCTCGTCGTAGAGTTCGGTGTTGTGCACGCCGGGAATCCCGAAAGTGTGCCGTACGCCGAGCTGCTCGAGGGCGTGCCGGGCCAGCCATGCCGCAGTCTTCTGCATCGTCTGCTCCGTTTCACCCGGCCGCGCGCCGGCCGGTGTCGCGATGCTAGCGCACGTTGCGTGACGCTTGCCGATGGGCGGGCGATCGCGCCAAATGGCGCCCGGTCGTGGCGTTTGGGGGTGGCTCGTGGACAGGTCCGGCCCGAATGGCGATCTCCGTGGCGTCTACCTGCGTCTCGCGGCAGTCCCGGCGATCTGGGGCGGGACGTTCATCGCGGGACGGGTGCTGGCACTCGCGCTGCCAGCCACGGTCGGGGCGTTGCTCCGGTTCGTCGTGGCGAGCGTCGTGCTGGTCGCGGCGGCCCGGCTCGTCGAAGGGCCGCTGCCCAGGCTCGACCGGCGCCAGTGGGTGGCCACGCTGGCGCTCGGTGCCACCGGGATCCTGGCCTACAACCTGTTCTTCCTGGGCGCGCTTGCCCGGCTGCCGGCCAGCAGGACCTCGCTGATCGTCGCGCTCAACCCGGTGGTCACGATCGCCGCAGCCGCGGTCCTTTTCGGCGAGCGGATGGGCCGGCTCCGCTGGACGGGGGCCGCGCTGGCGCTGGCTGGCGTGTGGATCGTCGTCACCCGCGGGGACCTGCTCGCGACCGGTGGAGGCGCGATCGGTCCGGGCGAACTCATGATGTTCGGTGCGGTGTGCGCCTGGGCGGCCTACACCCTGATCGGGCGCAGCGTGCTGACCGGCCTCTCGCCGCTCGCGGCATCCGCCTACGCGGCCCTGTTCGGCACCGGGATGCTGGCGCTGGTCGCGGCCCCCGACGTCGCCCGTGTCGGCCGCGAGGCGGCCACGCTGGAGGTGCTGCTCGCCGTCCTCTACCTCGGCGTGCTGGGCACCGGGGTGGCCTTCGTCTGGTACTACCAGGCGCTGCGCGCGATCGGGCCCTCGCGCACCGTCATCTTCAACAACCTCGTTCCGGTCTTCGGGGCGACCTTCGGCGTCCTGCTGCTGGGCGAAACGCCGACGCCGTCCCTGCTGGTCGGCGGAGTGGTCGCGATGATCGGGGTCATGATCGTCTCCCGGGGGTGACCCTGCGGGTTCCTGTGGCCGGGCCGCCGGGCGGCGGCGCGTCGACAGCGCGACCGAGGATGAATGCCGCTGCCGGGCGCGAAATGCTGCGCCGCGTCATGTCTGCTGCGTCGCAGCATTGACTCCCGCGGGACGGCAGCTATGCTGCCAGAGACTCCCTGGAGCCATCCCATGACTCACCCAGACAATCTCCCGGGCCGCGGCCTGTACCGGGAGGACTTCGAGCGCGACAGCTGCGGCTTCGGCCTGATCGCGAACATGGACGACCAGCCGAGTCACTGGCTGGTCGAGACGGCGATCACTGCCCTGTGCCGGCTCACGCACCGCGGCGCCGTGGCGAGCGATGGCAAGACGGGCGACGGCTGCGGCCTGTTGCTGAAGAAGCCCGAAGGCTTCCTCCGGGCAGTTGCCGGGGAAGCCGGTATCGAGCTGACCGAGCGTTTTGCAGCGGGAATCGCGTTCCTCGCGCGCTTCGACGAGCAGGCGGGGAAGGCGCAGGCGATCCTCGGGCAGCAGATCGAGCGGGAAGGGCTCGAGGTGGCCGGCTGGCGTGCCGTGCCGACGAATCCGGACGCCTGCGGCGAGGAAGCGCTCAAGACGCTGCCGCGGATGGAGATGGTGTTCGTCAACTGCCGCGAGGAGATCGACGAGGCCACGTTCAATCGCCGGCTGTTCCTGGCCCGCCGGCGCAGCGAGAAGGCGCTCGAGGGCAAGGACCCGTTCTTCTACATGCCGTCCCTGTCGGCGAGCACGCTCGTCTACAAGGGCATGGTCATGCCCGCCCACCTCCAGGAGTTCTACCCGGACCTCGCCGATCCCCGGCTCGAGAGCTCCGTCGCGGTCTTTCACCAGCGCTTCTCGACCAACACACTGCCGCAGTGGCGCCTCGCCCATCCCTACCGCTACCTGGCCCACAACGGGGAGATCAACACGATCCAGGGCAATCGCAGCTGGGCGGTGGCGCGCGGGCCGCTGTTCAAGTCGCCGCTGCTGCCCGACCTGTCAGACATCCAGCCGCTGGTGTCGCTGTCCGGCTCCGACTCGCAGAGCCTCGACAACATGCTCGAGCTGCTGCTGATCGGCGGGCTCGACGTGATGCACGCCATGCGCCTGCTCATCCCGCCGGCCTGGCAGAACGTGGACAACATCGAGCCCGACCTGCGGGCGTTCTACGAGTTCTATGCGGCCCACTTCGAGAGCTGGGACGGCCCCGCCGGCACGGTCATCACGGATGGCCGCTACGCGGCCTGTGCGCTCGACCGCAACGGCCTGCGCCCGGCGCGGTGGGTGGTGACCCGCGACCGCCACCTCACGATCGCCTCCGAGATCGGCGTGTGGGACTACACGCCCGCGGACGTGGAGCAGAAGGGCCGCATGAGCCCGGGCGAGATGATCGCGCTCGACCTGCATACCGGCGAGCTGCTGGACTCCAAGCGCATCGACGACCTGCTGAAGAGCCGCCATCCCTACAAGACCTGGCTCAAGAAGGGCGTGCGCTACCTCGAGGCGGACCTGATCGACCCGCGTCTTGCCGCGGAGCCGATGGACCGCGACACGTTGTCCCTCTACCAGAAGATGTTCAACATCACGGCCGAGGAGCGCGACGAGATCATCCGCGTGCTCGCCGAGGACGAGAGCGAGGCGGTCGGCTCGATGGGCGACGACACGCCGATGCCCGTCCTGTCGCGGCGCACCCGCTCGCCCTACGACTACTTCCGCCAGCAGTTCGCGCAGGTGACGAACCCGCCGATCGACCCGCTGCGCGAGTCCATCGTGATGTCGCTGCAGACGATGATCGCGCCCGAGAGCAACGTCTTCATGCCGACGCCCGAGCACGCCAGGCACATCGTGCTCAACTCGCCGGTCCTGTCGCAGCGCAAGCTGCGGCAGGTCCTCGCCATGCGCGACTTCGGCGTCCTGCACGAGCACGTCGACCTGCACTACGATCCGGCGGAGGGGCTCGAGCAGGCGATCCTGCGGATCTGCGACCAGGCCGAGCAGGCGGTCCGCGCCGGCAAGAACCTCATCCTGCTCTCCGATCGCTACGTCGTCCGCGGGCGCATTCCCGTGCACGCCCTGCTGGCCACGGGTGCGGTGCACCACCGGCTCGTTGCCACCGGCCTCCGCTGCAAGTGCAACCTGCTGGTCGAGACGGGGACGGCCCGTGATTCCCACCATTTCGCCTGCCTGATCGGCTACGGCGCGACGGCCGTCTATCCCTACATGGCCTACCAGACGCTCTTCGACATGATGAAGAAGGGCTCGGTGAAGATGGACGCGCAGACGCGCCTCGAGCTGGGCCGGAGCTATCGCCGCGGCATCCGCAAGGGGCTGTTCAAGATCATGTCGAAGATGGGCATCTCGACGATCATGAGCTACCGCGGCGCGCAGCTGTTCGAGATCGTCGGGCTCTCCGACAAGGTCGTGAGCCTGTGCTTTGCGGGCACGATCAGCCGCATCCAGGGAGCGGATTTCGAGGATCTCGAGCAGGACCAGCTCGCGCTGGCGCGGCGCGCCTTCAATCCGCGCGAGGACCTCGAGCAGGGCGGCCTGCACAAGTACGTCCACGGCGGCGAGTACCACATGTACAACCCGGACGTCGTGGCGACCCTGCAGGCCGCGGTCATCAGCGGCGAGTACGAGCGCTACAAGCTTTTTGCCTCGCTGGTGAACGACCGCCCTGCCTCCTGCATCCGCGACCTGTTCCGCCTCGCGGGCGACCGGCAGCCCGTTGCCCTCGAGGACGTTGAGCCGCTGGAGGACATCCTGGCGCGCTTCGACAGCGCAGGGATGTCGCTCGGCGCCCTGTCGCCCGAGGCGCACGAGGCGCTTGCCGTCGCCATGAACCGGCTCGGCGCCCGCTCCAACTCGGGCGAGGGAGGCGAAGACCCGGCCCGCTACGGCACGGAGCGCAACTCCAAGATCAAGCAGGTGGCTTCGGGCCGGTTCGGCGTCACGCCCGAGTACCTCGTCAGCGCCGAGGTGCTGCAGATCAAGGTCGCGCAGGGCGCGAAGCCGGGCGAAGGCGGCCAGCTGCCGGGACACAAGGTCAACGAGATGATCGCGCGGCTGCGCTACGCCCGCCCGGGCGTCGGCCTGATCTCGCCGCCGCCGCACCACGACATCTACTCCATCGAGGACCTGGCGCAGCTGATCTTCGACCTCAAGCAGGTCAGTCCCGGCGCGCTGGTGTCGGTGAAGCTCGTGGCGGAGCCGGGCGTCGGCACCGTCGCGGCCGGCGTGGCCAAGGCCTATGCCGACCTGATCACCATCTCCGGGCACGACGGCGGCACCGGCGCCTCGCCGATCAGCTCGATCAAGTACGCCGGAACGCCGTGGGAGCTGGGCCTGGCCGAGACTCACCAGACCCTGCGCATCAACGACATGCGCCACCGGGTCCGGCTGCAGACCGACGGCGGCCTGAAGACCGGCCTCGACGTCATCAAGGCCGCGATCATCGGCGCGGAGAGCTTCGGATTCGGCACGGCGCCGATGGTGGCGCTCGGCTGCAAGTACCTGCGAATCTGCCACCTGAACAACTGCGCGACCGGCGTGGCGACCCAGCACAAGGTGCTGCGCTCGAAGTACTTCGTCGGCCTTCCGGAGATGGTCGAGAACTACTTCCGGTTCGTGGCGATGGAGTGCCGCGAGATCATGGCGAGCCTGGGCATCCGCCGCCTCGCCGACCTGATCGGTCGCACGGAGCTCCTGACCATCTCCGACGGGGAGACGGACAAGCAGCGCAAGCTGGACCTGACCCCGATTCTATCGACCGCCGGCCTGGCCGACGACAAGCCGCGGTACTGCCTGGACGCCCGCAACGAGCCCTTCGACAAGGGCGAGCTGGCCGAGCAGATGGTGCGCGACATGCTGCCGGCCATCGAGTCCAGGTCCGGCGGCACCTTCGAGTACGAGGTGTGCAACTGGCACCGTTCGATCGGCGCGCGCGTGTCCGGCGAGGTCGCCCGGCGCCACGGCAACTACGGGATGATCGACGCGCCGATCACCGTCCGGCTCAGGGGCAGCGTCGGCCAGAGCTTCGGGGTATGGAACGCCGGCGGGCTGGTGCTGGAGCTCGAGGGCGACGCCAACGACTACGTCGGCAAGGGCATGGCAGCGGGCCGGATCGTGCTGGCGCCGCCCCGCGGCTCGGCCTTCGTTGCGCGCGAGACGCCCATCATGGGCAACACCTGTCTCTACGGCGCCACGGGCGGCGAGCTGTACGCCGCGGGCACCGCGGGCGAGCGCTTCGCGGTGCGCAACTCGGGCGCCGTCGCCGTGGTCGAGGGCGCAGGGGATCACTGCTGCGAGTACATGACCGGCGGCGTCGTGGTGGTGCTCGGCCGCACCGGCATCAACTTCGGCGCCGGCTTCACCGGTGGCTTCGCCTACGTGCTCGACATCGATCGCGACTTCGTCGACCGCTACAACCACGAGCTCGTCGACATCCACCGCATCCAGTCCGAGGGAATGGAGGCGCACTACCAGCACTTGCGTGGATGGATCGAGAACCACCAGCGCGCCACCGGCAGTGCCTGGGCACGCGAGATCCTCAACGACTACAGGACCTTCGCGCCGAAGTTCTGGCTCGTGAAGCCGAAGGCGGCGGACATCGACTCGCTGATCGAGAACCTGAGGCGGGCCGCGTAGGGGAGCGACATGGCGAACCGAGCACTGCAGTTCCTGGACATCCCCCGCCGCGACCCGGAGAAGCTCTCCGTGGACGACCGGTTGAAGAGCTTCCGCGAGATCTATGCGTCCTTCGACGAGAACGGCGCCGCGGAGCAGGCGGGCCGCTGCCTGGCCTGCGGCAATCCGTTCTGCGAGTGGAAGTGCCCCGTGCACAACTACATCCCGAACTGGCTGCAGCTGATCGCCGACGGCAAGCTGTTCGAGGCGGCCGAGCTGTCTCACAAGACCAACTCGCTGCCCGAGGTCTGCGGCCGGATCTGCCCGCAGGACCGCCTATGCGAGGGAGCCTGCACGCTGAACGACGGGCTCGGTGCCGTGACCATCGGTTCGGTCGAGAAATACATCACCGACGAGGCGCTCAGGCAGGGCTGGCGCCCCGATCTCTCGGCCGTTCGGCAGACCGGCAGGCGGGTCGCGATCGTCGGCGCCGGTCCGGCCGGCCTCGGCTGTGCCGACGTCCTCGCCCGCAACGGCGTGAAGCCGGTCGTGTTCGACCGCTACCCGCGCATCGGCGGGCTGCTGACCTTCGGCATCCCGCCGTTCAAGCTCGAGAAGGAAGTGGTCGAGACCCGGCGCGAGATCATGGAGGGCATGGGCGTCGAGTTCCGGCTGGGCGTCGAGGTCGGCCGCGACGTGGGCTTCGAGGAGCTGGTGTCGGGCTACGACGGCGTGTTCCTCGGCATGGGCACCTACAGGTACGTGCGCGGCGGCTTTCCGGGCGAGGACCTGGCCGGTGTATACGAGGCACTGCCCTACCTGATCTCCAACGTGCGCCGCGAACTCGGTCTCGAGCAGGAGGCGCCGGGCTACATCGACCTGCGGGACAAGCGTGTCGTCGTGCTCGGCGGTGGCGACACCGGCATGGACTGCATCCGCACGGCGCTCAGGCAGGGTGCGGAGACCGTCAGCTGCACCTATCGCCGCGACGAGGCGAACATGCCCGGCTCGCGCCGCGACTACAGGAACAGCCGGGAGGAGGGCTGCGAGTTCCTGTTCAACCGGCAGCCCGTCGAGATCGTCGGCACCGACAAGGTGGAAGCGGTCAAGGTCGTGGAAACGCAGCTCGGTTCCCCGGGCCCGCGCGGACGGCGCGTGCCCGAGCCCGTGCCCGGCAGCGAGCAGCTCATCGAGGCGGACGCCGTGATCGTCGCCTTCGGCTTTCAGCCGGATCCGCCCGACTGGTTCGGCTCGCTCGGCATCAAGCTGCACCCGGACGGTCGCGTGCGTGTCTCGTCGGACCCGCGCCGGCCGTTCCAGACCACGCACGAGAAGGTCTTCGCGGGCGGCGACATGGTGCGCGGCTCGGATCTCGTCGTGACGGCCGTCTTCGAGGGCCGGGAGGCCGCGCGCGGGATCCTCGACTATCTCGACGTCTGAGGCGGGGAAGCGACGGGGCGCCCGAACCCTCCGGCCAACGTGCCGCTCGCTCAGCTCGAGACCAGCCTCCACTGGCCTTCGCCGGTCCGGCACGCAGCTGCCCGCTCCCGCGCGTTGCGACCGTCGAGTTCCCGCTCGATGGTGAAGCGGCGGCAGCTCTGCCCGTCGCGCTCGAAACCGTCGCCGAGGGTCATGGAGTACTCGAGCCCGGGGTTGGCGCCGTTCCAGGCGATCCGCTGGCCCGAGGTACCGATCTCGAGCGCGTGGCCCATGCAGGCCCGGTCGGAGTCGTTCATGTCCCGGCCGATCTCGCGTCCGACGATTGCGCCGATCGTGGCGCCTGCCAGGATGGCGATGATGCGGCTGTCGCCCTTGGCCACGGTCGAGCCGATCGCTCCGCCGATGACGGCGCCGACGACCGTGCCCACCTCGTCGCGGTTGCAGCGGCCGCCGCTGATGCCGTAGTCACGCTCCCACTCGCGGCCCGTGTATCCCTTGTACCCGTGGTAGTTCGGGTCGTGCTTGGCTCGCCAGCCGTGGGCGGGCGCGTGGGCAGGCGGCGTGGCCTGCGCGACCTGGACGGTCAGCATCGCGGCCAGCGCCACGCCGGCGACGAGGGAAAACCTGCGGACTTGACGGAACATGGCGAATCTCCTTGCGTGCCTGGGCACGACCTCCGAGGACTCGGGTGGAGCTTCGCGAAAATTGCCTGAATGGTCGCTGAAACGGCGCACGCTTCTCCAGAAACGTGAACTGCCGCACACCTCGGCGGGCCGGGGCGCCGGGCCCGGGATGCGCCGGCGCCGGCGAGCGGCACCCGGGATCCGGCTCGGGTCCGAAAGGGACTCGATCAGCGGTCGTCGAGGCCGGAGCGAACGGCGCGCAGGATGTCCTTGCGGGTGATGACGCCCTCGAGGCGATCCCCATCCATCACGACGAACCGCCGCTGGGTGGGATCCGCCAGGAACATGCCGGCCACGAAGTACACGTCCATGGTCGGCGGCACGGCCGTGAATCGCTCCGCCATGAAGTCCCGGACCGTTCCCGTAGGAGGCTCGCCGCCGCGCCCGGCGGAAAGCAGCCGGAGGCAGCCGTACTCGGACAGCATGCCCACGACCTGGCCCTCCGCGTCCAGAACGGGCGCGTCCGTGACGCCTTCATCGATCAGGCGACGGACCGCGACGAGGATGTCGTCATCCTCGGACAGCGCGTGCGTCCGGGTATCCATGAACGAACGAACAAGCGGTAGTACGTGGGTTCGCATGGAGCCTCCTGAACACCGGTCGACAGGATCTCTTCCGCTAATTTCGCGGCAGACTGCGATGGGGTCATGAGGGCTTGCCGAGACGAGCGGCCGGAATCCCTGCCTAGCCCTCCATGCTGTCGCGGACCGGCTGGTTCGGGTAGGTGTCTTCGTCCTCGAGGTCGATGGCCGCGGACGGGGGCAGCTTCGCGATGATCGCCTCGAGCATCGCCACGTGCTCGGCTTCCTCGTCCCGGAGCTCCTCGAACAGCGCCTTGACGTCGGGCTCGGTCAGGTGGGGCAGCGCCTGGTCGTAGAACGCGAACGCCTTCCTTTCGGAGGACAGCGCCAGCCGGTACGCCCTGAGCGGGGACATCCCCCACCGGGTTGCGCCGAACTCGGGGGCTTCGACGTCGAAGATGTCGTTGAGTCCGACCCTGGGCGGCTTGTCGCCGAAGAGCGCGATCCTGCGTTCGGCGAGCTGCTCACAGTGCTTGTTTTCATTGACGACCATCGACTGGAACACGGCGCCGGCGTCGCCGGACCCGCGGGTGCCGAATTGCTCGACGAACTGCTTGTACCGCTTGCAGGCCTCGAGCTCGATCACGGCGGCAAGATCGAGGGCATCCATCAACGTGAGCTTGGAAAGATCGAGCCTCGTGGACATGGAGCCTCCGGCAGATGTGCAGGGGGACCCGTCGCGTGGGTGCGACCGCGCCCGGAAAAGAGTAGATCAAGCGACTGGTCCCGGCAGCAGGTACGCTAGCACCTGAGCCGTCGCGCGGTCAAAGCAGCGCAATATCGCCCGCTGCCTGCCCCATGGCAGCCTTTCGAGCGGGAGACGGCTCGCCGGGTGAAGCTGCTCCCCGACGGTCGTCAGTCCGCCGACCCAAGTGCCGTCGAGGCAATGCGGTCGCCCGCGAAGGTCCCGATCCAGAGCTCGTCGCCGACCGGCAACGCCATCGTGATGTTGCTGAAGTGCGCGTTGGCCGGGCCCGTCGCCACGATCTCGCCCTGCATCGACGACGGGTCGATTGCCAGGACGGTGAACGGACGTGGACAGCTCGCGAATTCCTCGAGGCGGAACTCCGCTGCCTGCCTGACGTCGCCGCACGCCTCGTCGACGACGTTCAGCCCCGCGGTCAGCAATCTCCCGTCGCCGGTCATGTGCAGGTTGTCGGGCACGAAGGCAAATGTCTCCGTGCGCCGCAGCAACTGCGCCGGGTTCCCGTTCGAATAGGCCGTCACGTTCAGGAGCCCCGACGACACGACATAGAACTCGCGCCCGTCGGCAGACGCCTCGATGCCGTTCGCGTAGGGCAGATCCGTGCCCTGCACCATCGTGAATGTCGGTTCGCCGGGGGACCACCTGTAGACTCCGCCGGTCGGCTTCCCGGCCATCGCGTCGCTGATGGGCACGCCGGTGTGCAACGGAATGGTCACGAGCAGGGAGCCATCCGGGAGCGACGCTACGCTGTTGGCTTCCATGCGGTCCGGCGTGAGCACGCAGCCCCGCCAGGTGAGCACCGGCGCGTCGCCGGTTGCGTCCACCTCGAAGACCTCGATCGCCTCGCGCGCTCCGTGGCTCACCACGTAGAGGGTCGAGTGACCGTCGGCACCGGCCCTGATGTTCAGTCCATGCGTGACGAAGCCTTCCGGTGCGGGAGCGCCCGGGCATGCGCCATAGCTCTCCGTGTCATGCCGTGCCCGCGGCGCATCGCCCGGATAGAGTTCGCTCCATGCTCTGCGCTTTGCGTCCACGAGGTAGATCGCGCCATCAGGAGCCATGCCGCTCGAGATGATCCACTCCGTGCCCGGCACGACGACGAGATCCTCCGGGTTTCGCAAGCCACAGATGAAGGCGTACTGCCCGGACGGGCTGCACTCTGCAGCTGCGTCCTCCGCGATCACCGCAGTGGGCGTCAGCAGGCCCGCCATCGGTACCAGTGCAGCGGCGCCGAGTCGGAATGACATGTTTCTCACAGGCCTCTCTCTCTCACGGATCCGAGACGGCAGAGGTTACCGGAGATTCGTAGACGATGGGCGGTCATCCGCGACCGGCAGTTACCGACCCAGCGCAGTCCTCTTCGGTTGTGCTGACGCGAGGCCTTGCCGGGACCGTGGAGACTGGCTGCAGACGGGAGGCCGTCGCGGCCGGCTCACGGCCATGCGAGCGCGAGTGCATGATAGGGTTTTCGCCTCAGGAGCACCTGACTGGAAGTCGGGTACGACATGAACGAGGGGATGATGATGCAGGCGACATTGGTGGCACTCTACGGAGACAAGCCAGATGATCTGCACGCATTCCTTTCTGACAGCCAGGACAGGGTTGCCGAGCTGCTCGGACCGCGCTTCAGGAAATACGACATCGCGCAGATTCACGGGACGATTGTCGGACTGGAGAGGGACGAGGACGAGCCGCAAAGGCTCCTCAATCGCAACTTCCGGACTCGAAGAGATGTCCGGATCCAGATGGACCTGGCCGGCGTGGTGAAGTTCTTGCGGGACGGGAGCTACGTTCCGTTCCAGTTGCAGATCGGCGGTTTCCAGGACCGTGACTACCCGTTCGTCAGCCGCGGCGCACGACCCTACCACCGTTCCTTTTCGATCCAGGAAAGGAACGTAGTGGTGATGGGATGGCCGTTGCGCGGCCTGCCTGTTGCCGGTCCGCCCTCCTCACCAGCGGCCTTGAATCGGGAGTCACGGCTGTATCCGCCGACACTGGACTCCATACGGCGTGGTGCGCAGGCCTATGGCGTGCTGCATTCCTACCACGCGAAGCCAGAAGACACCGACAACGACTACTTCTTCCGCATCGGCATTGTGGACGACCCGAACTCCGTCGATCCGTTGCTGAAGACACGCGTCCAGGAAACCATGCGCGAGCTGATGGCGGCGATGCCGCCTCTGGTCGTCGAGGTTGGCTTGCCCGACCTGTATGTCGTGTTCTATGACTCAGAGGAACTGCCGCTGAGCAGCACGGCTGCGCATGCTCTCGATAACGAAAACCTCGATCAAGACTTTCTCCGGAAGGGCTACACGTGATGGCGCCGTGCCCAACCAGGCCACGCACGGGACGCTGCCAACGCGCCGCCCGGTCGCATCGGGCCTGCCGCTGACGCATCGCAGATGCGCCTGACTCGCCCGAGTCTCGTTCTGCTTGGAGCCGTCTCCATGACGGCCTGTGGCGGCATGCACGAGCCGACCGGCATCGAGATGGTCGGCCAGCCTATGACGGCGTGTTCCGGCCCCGTGACTGCGACCGAGAGGCGGCCGCCGGGTGCCTGGAACGTCTTGCTGAGGACGGAAGCCGACATACCCTTGGCCCTCGCCGCCATGACGATTCCGGAGAAGGTCGGGCAGATGGTTCAGGCGGACGTTTCCACTGCCTCCCGGGAAGACGTCCGGGAGTACCGGCTCGGTTCCATCACCAGCACCGTGCCAGAGGGAGACCTCGGAACGACCGCCGCCTGGCGCGAACTCTTCGACGGCTACCAGAGCGCTGCGCTGCAGACGCGCACTGCCATACCGGTCGCCGTCGGCATCGACGCCGTGCACGGCCACGCCTACTTCGACGGCGAATCCGTGATCCTGCCGCACAACATCGGCCTCGGCGCGACGCGCAACCCGGCGCTCGTCGGTCAGCTCGCCCGCGTCACGGCGAGGGAGCTGTCTGCGACCGGCATTCGCTGGACGTTCTCGCCGACCATCGCGGTGGCGAGGGACATCCGCTGGGGCAGGACGTACGAGTCGTTCGGCGAGGACGTCGAGCTGCAGAGGATGTTCGCGAGCGCGCTCGTCCGGGGCTACCAGGGCCGGGACCCGTCGGCCGACGACGCGGTCGGAGCAACGGCGAAACACTTCATCGCCGACGGCGCGACGAATGACGGCGTGGACCGTGGGGATGCGACGGTGTCGGACGCCGACATCCGCTCGATGCACCTGCCGGGATTCGTCGACGCGATCGACAGCGGCGTCATCTCGATCATGGCGTCGTTCAGTTCCGTCAACGGCGAGAAGGTGCACGGGTCCAGGCGCCTGCTGACGGACCTGCTGAAGACGGAGCTCGGCTTCGACGGCGTGGTCATCACCGACTGGGAGGGGGTGGAGATGGCCGGGCTCACCTACCGGCAGTCCCTCGCGGCCGGCATCGACATGTTCATGCTCGTCAAGTCCTGGAAGAGCGGGCTGGCCGAGATGATTCGCCTCGTCGAGACCGGCGAGGTGCCGATGGCGAGGATCGACGATGCCGTCACACGGATTCTGCGGATGAAGCTCAGGCTGGGGCTCTTCGAAAGGCCTTTCAGCTCGGCGGCCTGCGCCGATGCGATGGGCTCGCAGGCGCACCGGGACCTTGCGAGACAGGCCGTACGCGAATCACTCGTCCTGCTGAAGAACGAAGGCGGCGTCCTGCCTCTCTCCAGGACCCGCAAGGTGATCGTCGTCGGTTCGCACGCCGACGATGTCGCCTACCAGAGCGGTGGCTGGACGAAGAAGTGGCAGGGGGCGCAGCGCGACCTCTACGGTCACGCGGCAAGGCCCATCGAGGGCGCCACGAGCATCGTCGACGGCATCCGCCAGGTGATCGGCGACGATTGCGTCGTCGATGCGGGCGTGGACGGGTTCAGCGACGCAGCCGACACCGTCATCGTCGTCGTCGGCGAAACGCCCTACGCCGAAGGCGTCGGCGACCGGGCGGCGGAGCAGCTCGTGCTCGACGAGGGGCAGCGCGAGCTGATCGCCAGGTACCACGACGCCGGCAAGCGCGTCGTCACGGTGCTGATCTCCGGCAGGCCGCTGCTCGTCGCCGAGCAAGTGGAGCAGTCGGCCGCATTCGTCGCGGCCTGGCTGCCGGGGTCCGAGGGGCGGGGCATCGCGGAGGTCCTGTTCGGCCACTACGGCTTCAAGGGCAAGCTGGGCTTCAGCTGGCCGCGCGCGGTCGAACAGATACCGATCAACGTCGGCGATCCGGACTACGACCCGCTGTTCGAGTACGGCTTCGGGCTCACGTACTGAATTTCCGCGAGCTGCGTATGGGCCGGCCTTCAGGCGCAGCGGTCCTGCTCGCGATACGCACCCAGTGACTTGCCCGTCCAGCGCCGGAACGCCTTGCGGCAGTTCGACAAGCCGTGTGAGACGCGGTAGACGGGCTCGATGACGTGGTCCTCGAGCGTCAGCCATCGCGACGATTTCGCCGCTTTGTTTCGGCAATGGGCTAACATAACCGTGAAAGGGTTCGAAGGTCTCGCCGAACTCGGCAGGATCCCGGAGGATCTCAGCCCCGGACAGAAGCTCAGAGGAAGGGTGCGCCGAAGCCGGGGCGGAAACCCACAAGGCGACATCGAAATTGCTGACATAGGGGAACGATCGATGAAGACTCTGCTGATCGCTGCGGTCGCGACGACGTCGCTGTTCACGGCAGTCGGGGCAAGCGCGCAGGACTCGCTGATGGACTACGTCCTGAAGTCCTGCGAGACGGACATCAAGCAATACTGCAGCCAGGTCACGCCGGGCGAAGGCCGGTTGCTGCACTGCGCCGCGGCCCACGAGGACAAGCTCTCCGGGCAGTGCAGCTACGCGCTGTACAAGGCGGCGTCGCTCCTCGAGCAGCTCTCCGCCGCCATCGTCTACGTCGCGACCGAGTGCAAGGCGGACATCGAGAAGTTCTGCAGCGATGTCCAGGCCGGGGAGGGGCGCATCCTGTCCTGCCTCGAGGCCAACCAGGCCGAGGTCAGCGACGGCTGCAAGCAGGCCGTGAAGGACACCGTCGCCGACTGAGGCCGTGAGAGAGACCCGCCTCTCACGCGTGAGGGACGTTCGACCACGGCCCGGCGTTGACGACCTGGCCGAACCCCAGGCTGCGCAAACGCCATCTCGCCATGGCGCTGCGCGTCCCGGACGCACAGCACACGATGACCCAGCGGTTCGGGTCTAGCTCCCCGGACCTCTCGCCGATCTCCTGCAGCGGGATGTTGATGCTGCCAGGTGCATGGCCCGAGGCAAATTCCGCAGCACTGCGGACGTCCACGACCTGTGCTCCCTGCTCGAGCAGCCCGGGAAGGCGTCGCCGCACGAGCCGGGGCGACAGGATCCTCCAGGCGACGAAGGCGATTAAAAGGCCCGGGACGACGTAGTCGGCGAGCATCATCGGGGCTCCAGGTCAGGGACCCGCCGACAGTAGCCCAGCGACGCAGTTGCTGCACGGGCTTTCTGCTGCCGCTGCGCTCGTCCGGCAACGCGCGCCCGCAACCTCGGGACGACGATGCTCAGGGTGAGTCCAGGAACCGCTGCACCGTGCGGAGGTAGTCCGGCGAGAGGTCGAGCGAGTTGTGGCCGGCCCCGGCGATCACCGTGACGGTCGCCTGCCCGGGCGCAAAGGCAGCGGCAAGGGCCTCGGACCGCTCCCTCGGGATGATCTCGTCTTCCGCCGCCACGACCAGGAGCACCGGCGCGCTCACCGAGGGTGCAAGGGCTGCCGAGTCGTAGCGATCGCGCAGGAGCAGAGACACCGGCAGGTACCGGTAGTACTTGCGGGCGACTTCGACCAGGCTGTCATAGGGCGTCACGAGCACCAGGCGCTGCACCCGTCGAGCGGCCGCCAGGCTCACCGCGATTCCGCTGCCGAGGCTCCGGCCCATCACGGCGATGTCCGCGTGCGACCGTGCGACGTGGTCGTGGACGACCAGGGCGTCCGCCTTCAGGCCTCGCTCGGACGGCCGTCCGCTGCTGCCGCCGTAGCCCCGGTAGTTGACCAGATACAAGGAGCGGTCCGGGAAGGCCGCCGACAACGGGTCGATGCTCCACGCCACGTCCTCCGCATTGCCGCCGAAGTAGACGAGCGCATTGCGACCGGGTCGGGCCACGGACCAGACCTTGATCCGCTCGCCGTGACTTTCGATCGAGACGGCCTCGGCATTGGCGGTCCCGGATTCCCCGGTGGGGAAGTAGATGTGGGATCGCTGCGTCAGGAACAGCATGGCGCACAGGCTGGCGTAGACGGCGGCGGCGGCGATCAGAAGGTACACGACGCTTCGCATCAGTCAGGAGTGCACGGCCGCCCGGTCAGCCGCGCCCTTTCCGGTCTCAGGCACGGCCCTACGACCCGGCCGTCGACTCGTGCGCGTAGATGATTCTCCAGCCTTCCGGTCTTCGTTGCCACACGGCAGATATCGCCAGCCGCATCTGCCTGGTCGTTCCATCGCCCATGCCGCGTACCGAATCCAGGAAGTAGGTGACGATGACCAGCCCGGCTTGCGGCATCCGGAACTCCGGTTCGCCGGCCATCGTGTAGACGACATCCGTCTTGCCGTCCCGCCACCAGACCCGCTGCTGTTCGAGCACCGCATCCCACCCCACGATGGCCCGGTCGTGGACGACGAACAGCAGGTCGGGATCCCTCGCGTAGAACGCGACGTGCCGCTCGGCGTCATGCACGTTGGCGGCCTCGTTCATTTCCTCCAGGAGCGGCAGGATCTCGGCTTTCGCCGCCTCGAGCTCGCGGGGCGGAGAGCCGGCTGAAGAGGTCGCAGCGGGTGATGCGCCAGACCGCCAGCGGGCGAGCCACTTGATCATTCTGCTGTGCCTCCACTGCCGGGGCGGTAGCCGGGTTGTCGGATCACGTTACCACCCGGGGCGAAGAGTCGCAGGGCTTCGCTGTCCGGCCTGGCCGGGCGCTGGCTGGCGCACCGCACCCGCGTCGCCGTGGAGTGCACGTCCGGCGCAGCCTGATAGCATGAGGACTCGTGTTATCCGCTCTGCGCCGGGGAGTAACCCTCATGGCAACCGCGACACCTCGAGCCCGCGACTCGTTGCTTGCTTGCGCCGGCTGGGCGGCCGCGACGGCATTGTTTCTCGCCGCCGGGACGGCCTGCGCCGAAACCGATGCGCCCGTCGTGCGGGTCGCTTCGGTCAATACGCCCTACCAGTCGGGCCTCCTCGAGGCGCTGTTGCCGGCCTTCGAGAAGGCTTCCGGCTACAAGGTCGAGGTCTACGGTGGCAGCGACGTCTACGAGCAGGCGGAGGCCGGCAAGGCGGACCTAGTCATTTCCCACTACGGCAAGGCGCCCGTCGAGCCGTTCGTGACGAGCGGCAAGGGGCTGTGGCCGCGTCCGGTGTTCTCCAACCAGTCGGTGCTGGTGGGACCGAAGGACGATCCTGCAAGCATCCGAGGCCTGAAGGACCCCTTCGAGGCGATGAGGCGGATCGCCTCGAGCGGCTCGAAGTACGTGTCGCCGGCCAACCCGACGGGGCGTTATCTGTCCGAGCTGCTGCTGGCCGGTGCCGGTAACCCGGAGCGAGGGGACTGGTACATCGAGTCGCCCCTGACGCGTGGGCGCGCAATGCGGTTCGCAGAAGAGGAGGGCGCCTACACGATCTGGGGATCGTTTCCCTTCGAGCGGTACCGTGGCAAGCACGGCGGGCGCCTGGAGGCACTGGTGTGGGAGACGCCGATCTTCCACCGCACCATGGCGACGGTTGTCGTCAATCCGGCGAAGGTCCCCGGCGTGAACATCGAGGGCGCGCGGGCGCTCGAGGCCTACCTGCTGTCCCCCGGCACCCAGGCCGCGATTGCCGCCTACCGCGAGAAAGGCCTCGACCGGCAGACCTGGTGGCCGGCCGCGTTCGACAACAACCCGGCGCAGGTTCTCGGGTCGACCGCCGGGGACGAGGAGGACTAGCCGCGTCCGGGTTTCTGGTTGTTTGCAGCGGATAATCCGGGTCCGCTTTGGCCCCCGTGGGCTGATGATGCCCATGCTCGTCGTTCCTCGAACGAGGCCTGCCGTGGATTACCTCTACTCGCTGTATGATGCGCTGGTCAGCATCAACGTCCCGTCCGACAAGGCGCGGGCCGTGGTCGATGCGATGGAGCGGGACATGGGGACCACGCTGGCGACCAAGCAGGACCTGCTGCTGATCCGTCAGGAGATCGAGAACCGGTACACGCTGCTGTCGCGAGAGATCGACTCGCTGCGGGGCGAGGTCGCCAAGGACCTGCAGTCGCTGCGGGGCGAGGTCGCCAAGGACCTGCAGTCGCTGCGGGGCGAGGTCGCCAAGGACCTGCAG
>Ga0209536_100006237_pt1 | contig 18278 bp, 18 predicted proteins | sample DeeMarSeWOR28_12_FD_187461 | JGI IMG/M metagenome (GOLD analysis project Ga0209536, IMG submission 187461) | Marine sediment microbial communities from White Oak River estuary, North Carolina - WOR-2-8_12 (SPAdes) (version 2) | ecosystem: Environmental > Aquatic > Marine > Intertidal zone >... | reverse complement strand
CTTCTGCAGCCTTGCCAACAGCAATGATATCAGAGGCATTAGGTGTTAGTTTCGCAAACAATTGGCAATTGACCACGTCCCTAACCGCGGAAACATACTTGTGAGTCAAATCTGGACTGTGTGCTATCTGCCCAATCTCTGCATGAGGACAAGAGAGGTTCAGTTCAATGGCGGCTGGTTTCAGTTGAATCCCTTTTTGTGCTACTAAAGTTATTTCTTCAACTGTGCTTCCAAAGATGCTGAGTACTACTGGTTTCTTCTTGCTTCTCAGAAGCTCCATCTCTCCTCCGAATGCATCAATCCCGGGATTCGTAAGACCCACAGCATTGATGAGCCCTCCATGAGATGTGGTTATGACTGGTCCCGGATGACCCTTTTGAGGGGTCAGACCAATAGACTTGGTTACCACAGCATCTGCTCCAGATTCTATTACCCTGTCTAAGGACGCGGCTGTGACCCCAAGAATCCCAGATGCTAGCCAATACCCCTGTATCTTCAATCTGACACCTTGTAATGGACTACCTACTTGTCTGTAATAAGCTAAATGGAGCTAGGACGACAGACTTATCCGGAGTTCAGCAGTTTCAGCACTCAGATTTCCATAGGAAGGGTTCATCGTGCCGGTCTATATCTCACTCACTGCATTTGGCGTCTTTGTCCTCGACAAAGAAGGAAAGGTGACAACAAGGCACTTGTCATATCCAGATGTGGAAAAGGCTGCTAGCAATCTGATAGCAGTCAATGAGGAAACTGTGACTGAATTTATTGAAAGCAGTCTGAAAGGATTGGAAAAAGAAGAAATCACCGTAGAGGATGCTTTACTCGCACGTGCCCTTTCAAAGGTCAAAGGCCTCAATGTGAGAGTAGAAGAAGGAACCGCCCCAAGATGGTTTAGAGATGGTCAAGACAATTACCTGATTGAGCAGGGGATTGTTGATTCAAGAGAAGATATTGCTACATTTAGACGTGAGGTTTCTATTGTTTTAGCAAAGAGCAAGGTGAGCGCAGCCAGTGAAGAGAAGGACCTTCTCATCAAGAATGCAATAGACGCTGTTGATGAGATGGATAAATCGATCAATGTACTGGTCATGCGTCTGCGTGAGTGGTACTCACTACATCACCCATCACTAAACAGATTGGTTGAGGACCAAGAGATGTTCGCAAAGGTCCTCAGTGCTTGTGCTGGAAAGACAAACATCACCAAGAATTGTCTAGAGAGTGTCGGGATTCCTGATACACTGGTTCAACAGATAATCAAAGCCCTAACAGGGGACATTGGTGCGGAATTACTGGACTCTGACCTTCTTGTAATAACTAGCCTTGCAAAAAGTGTGAATGGGCTGTATCAGATGAGAAACGAGCTCGAGAGCTATATCTCTTCGATGATGCAATCAATAGCACCAAATATCGGAGCATTGGCGGGGCCAATGATTGGCGCCCGACTGATCAGTCTAGCTGGGTCCTTGAAGGAACTTGCCAGAAAGCCATCTAGTACCATTCAGGTGTTTGGCGCTGAGAAAGCTCTGTTCAGAAGTCTGAAGACTGGAGCGGACCCACCGAAGCATGGCATTATCTATCGGGTCCCAGAAGTGAACACAGCACCATTCTGGCAGAGAGGTAAGATAGCAAGGTCATTGGCTGGAAAACTCTCGATTGCAGCAAGAATTGATGCTTACTCTGACAAAGATGTTGGCGGTAATTTGAGGGAGCAGTTCATGTCAAGGGTAGAGGAAATTCGAAAACAAAACCCTGAAGCACCACCTCCAAAGCCTAAACCTGAACCAAAGAAAAGACATGAAAAGAAAGGACGCCCAAAGAGAAGACGTGGAGGAAGGTAGAATGGTAACGGTGACAGCCCATCAGTTCCCAGGGGTTTATACAATCAAGGACAAAGATCGCACATCACTCTGTACTGAATCGTTTGCCCCCGGTATCAGTGTATACGGCGAGAAACTCATTGGTCATGAAGGCAAGGAGTATCGAATCTGGTCTGCACGGAGGTCCAAACTATCTGCCGCTATCAGAAATGGTCTCTCAGAGATGCCGGTCCAACCAGGTTCTAAGATACTTTACCTTGGCGCAGCATCTGGAACAACAGTGAGTCACTGCTCCGACATCTTGGGAGGCAACGGTGTAGTATATGCAGTCGAGTTTTCAGAGCGAACTGCAAGAGAACTGATCCAGCTCGCACTATCTCGAAGCAACATAGTGCCAATTGTTGAGGATGCAAGACATCCAACAAGATATGCCTCTATTGTGGCAGGACCAATAGATGTTGTCTATCAGGATGTTGCTCAACCAAATCAGGCAACAATCCTCTATGAAAACCTCAAGACATTCTGTTCCTTTGGAGCTTGGGGGATGATAGCAATCAAGGCTAGAAGCATCGATTCAGCATCGGAGCTTGATGAGATATACAGCAAGGAACTCTCTACACTGGATAACCTCGGTCTGCAGATTATAGACAACATCGATCTGAACCCCCTGGAAAAAGACCATAGGTTCATCGTCTGTCGAGTCACGGAGGACCTGACTTGAGTAGGTTCATAGACAAGATGATTGAACATGACATTGACACGCTCAATGACCATCTTCCTGAGTCAAGAATTCCCTTGAGTGATCTGATTGGAATGGACTCTCCACAGTTTAGGACCCGAATTGGAGAGGTTTCAGTGTTCAGGGTGGAGGAGATTGAAGAACTAACACAAGAAGTACCAAAGAAGTTCCATGAAGAGATTAGATTACCGATAGTTATTCTTCGAAGGCTAGACCATGGCTCTGGGATCTACACTATTGCGGGCAGCAAGGTTGAGTTATTCATGGTCCATCGCATCATAGGATATGTTGACCTAGGATGGGAAGATTTTGCTCAATGGAAACCAATTGAGAGGCTGGCCAGACCTCAAGTCCAGACACTTAGACGAAGACTCCCATCAACAACCACCATAGGGATTGGCATGTCAAAGGAGAAGCCTGGTCTAAACTCTGATCTCCAATGAACAGATTTTCACTATTAGATATCCTGAAAAAGGTTCGAACTAGAAGAAACATTGGTTAAGACAGTTGACTAAGGCAAGAACTCAGCTAATACAGGAGGCAATCACTCACCTAGAGGATGCTGGGTTTATGTTATCATCACAATGTGATGTACGACCGAGCTGTTTCGATCTTGTGGCTCGTAGGGGCGAACAATTGATTCTTGTTAAGGTGTTAGCAAACATCGATGCGCTGACTGGCGAAGATGCAATAGCCCTTCAGATGGTGGCTCACTTCTTCAACGCAACACCGCTTGTGGTGGGAAAGAAGACAAGGCGGGGTACGCTAGACCTGGGTGTTGTGTACAAGAGGTACGGCGTATCCACTATTGCACCTCCTAGTTTTCAGAGTATGATCGCAGAGGAACGACTACCCAGAGAATTCATCCAGAGAGGCGGTCGATTTGTGGCGATTGATGGCACAAAACTCAGAGATGCGAGACTCACACAACAGATGACAACTGAGGAGCTTGCTGACTGTGTTCAAGTATCCGCAAGAGCGATTCTCGCCTATGAAAAGGACGAGATGGATGTCAGCACGGATATTGCAGAAAGGCTCGAAGAGGTCCTTGAAACAGACTTAATGATACCTATTGACTTGCTGCACGAGAAAAAAGACAAACCCATTCGACAGTTTGACAAGCCACACCATGATATTCCGGACCTTGAGAAGCGTGTGAACGAGTTCTTCGAACGACTGGGAATGACCGTTCTTTGGACAGACCGAGCACCGTTCCATGTAGCAGCAAAAGAGAAAGGGCCACCTCTAATGTCTGGAGTCGGTTCAATCACCAGTTGGACATTGAAGAAGCGGATGGAGATTCTCAAGAGCGTTTCAAAGGTAACAGAATCAAATGCGATAATTATTGTGGAAGAGGGAAAAGTTGAGGAGAGCGTTTCCGACCTTCCAGTGATACGACAGCTTGAGCTAGATAACATTGAGAAGGCACGTGAGCTCAAGAAGATAATCGACGAGCGATCCAGTAAGTGATTCACAACGAATCAAGTGTGGACTGCTCAGTTGACTCGTTTTCAATGATTTTTTGGACTGAGTCCCAACTTTTTCGGACAATAGGGGGTAATTTCTGGTTATTTCTGACCAAATTCTTGACAAAATCGACTGTTTTAGGATCAGATGGATATCCTGAGCCAAAATCACCAAACTTCTTGTGATACTCTGCAATCACACTGTCTCTTTCCACCTTTGCAATAATTGAAGCTGCGGAAACTATAGGATATTTTGAGTCAGCTTTGTGCTCCGAAATGATTAATGCACCTTTTGAAGCAAGTCCGCTGAGATTGCCAACCTTCTCACCAAATCGATTTGCATTCACATCTGCTGCATCGAGGTAGATCTCTTGAGGTTTCAGAGCCTTTGCAATAGCTACAAACTCTCTAACCTCTATCTCATTCAAGGTAGTTCTTTTTCGTAGACGGTCAATCTCTGATGCTGAAACAGACCTGATGAGGACCTTGGAAGCAACTTGCTCTATCTTTTCTTTCAATTTCAGACGTCTAGAATGTGAGAGTATCTTGGAGTCCTTTACTCCTATCTTTGCAAGCTTGTGAAGTGTTTCAGAATCAACCAATATCCCACAAATTACCATTGGTCCAACCATTGGACCACGACCCGCTTCATCAATGCCTGCGATTCCTCGAAGACTAGTCATATGTCACTGAAGGAATTGGTTGCTTTTAATAATCGTTGGTAATCGATGAAAAAAGAAGACACTTGATGAGTATCTTCAATGATGACCGTCGTCTATCGACTCCCTCTGTTATCAGAAATTATGCAGTTTGGAAAATACATCGCGTCGCAATGAATCTAAAGAGTGAATTCTGCTTTCTCAAATAGGCATATCCGCTGGCATACGTAGAATTCAGTTTTGATTGACAGCGTTAGTTTTTCTCTCCGAATCTTTATGGGTTGTTTCCACGCAATACAGATTAATCAAGCCAATATATAGGCTGCGACTTATATATTATTGAAGATGGTGGGCGGGGTGATATTTCATGAGTGTTAATAGAATTCCATTATCAACAGAATGTGCAGTCTGCATCACTAAAACACTGAGTAAGGTGGTTCCTATGCTGACAGATAAATGGGAGCGGCAAACAGAATTATTTTCAAAGGCATTTCATGCGCTTTCCGAAGGATATGCCAACGATTTGGATGTGCCATCTACACTCATACCTCTCATGATGGAGCTTTATTCTGCTGCAGGGGTTAATGATCCATTCAAAACCTTGAAACAGAAGAGTGTTGATGCTGCTTTGAGGGCTTTACCATGGATTGAGCAAGGAATCAATCGTTTTTCAGGTTTCAAGAAATTCAGAGCATCGTTATCAGCAGCAATTGCAGGAAATATAATCGATTACGCACACGCCGGAAGTGTTCCTGACTTGGAGAGTTTAGAGTGCGTATTTGAGTCGATTCAGAGAGAGGCCTTTGCCATCGACCATAGTAAAGACCTTTGGCATCGATTAAAGTCATCAGATGGAAAGGTTGTGATACTTGGTGATAACGCAGGTGAAACTGTCTTTGATATTCCTCTTGTTCGTATGATAAAGGAGCTAGAATGGACCGTGATCTACGTTGTCAAAGGATTACCTTCCATAAATGATGCCACTAAGAGTGATGTCTTGGGTACAGGGATTGAACATCTGGCTATGATATCTACAACAGGAGCTCGAGCATATGGGACTCCAAAAAAATATGTGAATCAACAATTTCTTGATTTAGTGGCAGAGTGTGATTTTGTAATTTCTAAGGGACAAGGCAATCTCGAAACGTTTCCTGAGATACAAAATGATCTCAAGAAAGTAGCATACTATGTGCTAAGAGTAAAATGCTCTCATATAGCTTCGATTCTTGGGTGTGAAATGAACAACAATGTTGTCCTGCGACAGGACAACAAGTGAAACCATTGAACAGTGATGATTCGTGTAGAGGTCATGATTTCGCAAAGTGAAAAATAGTGGTGGGGCAGATGGGATTCGAACCCACGATCGACGAGTGTCTTCGTTGACGACGGTCGCTTATTGACCCCGTCCATTTCATGCACGAAGAGTGCATAGATCTGGAGCCCGTCGCCATACCGGACTAGGCCACTGCCCCGGGTGTCGAGAAGCACGAATTTGAAGGATGTTATGAACTTTTCGTCAAGATACATGACTCGAACTCTCTAAGTGCAAAGATTGATGAGGGTGTCATACTGCTTTCCATCTTACTTTGGAGGACTTTCGTTGACGAAGAGATATCGTATAGTTGCTCGTATCATAGAAACCAGAGACAAACCGTCAGGGACCCCTTGCGGAGTTCACAATGTCGGTGAAAAGTTCGACCTTACAAAAGATGAAGACAGAACAAAAATCTGCAAATGGGCCTTCAATTCTCTTTTCCCATTCATAACGGTTCTAGAGTTTGGTGGGGCTTTCCCCTGGGAACCAGTTCCAACAAAAGCCTTGGTGGCTTGTCCTGACCCTCATAATGTTGTGGTTTTTGAATTGGAACGCATGGAAGAAATACCCAAAGCACCTTCATCCTAGCATAGAGCGCCTGATGCAGAAGCAGTGGAAAAATCGATTTCCAAAGCCACACCGCATTCTATTAAACTGAAAACTCGGATACTCGGACTATGGCAGCACCTGTTGACGACTATCAGATTCATAGAGAGATAGTTGAGTTGCTGCTTGGGTCTTCGGAGCCTCTCAGTAAAAAGGTGATCAACCGTATCAAGAACAGGGTTTCTGCAAAGTACAAGTTAGCAAAGACTCCGAGAAACGCTGATATATTACAATCGACAATCCCAGAGGAAGCCGAGATACTTAGACCATTTCTCCAAAAGAGACCCGTCCGGACTGTGTCTGGAGTCGCTGTAGTTGCTACCATGACTACACCTCATGAATGTCCACATGGGAAATGCGCATACTGTCCTGGGGGTCCAGACCTTGGAGTTCCACAGAGTTATACTGGACATGAACCTGCCACAATGAGGGGAATTCAAAATGACTTTGATCCCTTCAGACAGGTGGAGAGCAGGCTCACTCAGCTCTCTACCATTGGTCATAGTATAAACAAGGTTGAACTGATTGTGATGGGCGGAGACTGGTGTTCAAAGCCCCCAGAGTACCAGGAGTTCTTTGTCAAGGGTTGTCTAGATGCGATGAACAGGAGCGTCAGTGCTGATATTGAGCAGGCAAAGAAAGCGAACGAAACCGCAGAAGTGCGAAATGTTGGCCTTACCTTTGAAACACGTCCCGACTGGGTCACTCAAGAGAGTATAGACACCATGCTCAATCTGGGTGCCACACGAGTAGAGATTGGTGTTCAGACCCTTTCTGATGAAATCTTGCAGAAGGTTGAGCGGGGTCATGGAGTTACAGAAACTGTTATGGCAACGAAGATGCTCCGCGATAGTGGTCTAAAGGTGTGTTATCACATTATGCCTGGTCTTCCTGGGGCGACTATGAAGAGTGATTTGGACACCTTCAAGGAACTATTCTCAGACTCAAGGTTCCGGCCTGACATGCTGAAAATCTATCCCACAATTGTGGTCAAGAACACGAAACTGTATGATTGGTGGCAATCTGGCGAATATACTCCTTACACAAATGAACAGGTTGTGTCTATTGTTTCAGACGCAGTCAGTACAATGCCTGAATATGTCAGAATACAGAGAATGCAACGGGATATTCCTCTACATCAGATTGAAGCCGGACTAAACAAGGGAAACCTCCGAGAACTAGTTCACCAAAGAATGAAGGTTAATGGTCAAAGGAATCCCACTATTCGATTCAGGGAGATTGGTCATTTTCAAATGAGGTCTGAGGAGGTTATCAATCCTGATCTCATTCAACTCGTGCGTCGTGACTATAATGCATCTGATGGGACTGAGGTCTTTCTCTCATTTGAAGACCCTGACCTAGATGTGCTCTTTGGCTTTCTCCGCTTACGAAGACCAAGTTCAGACTCACATCATTCGGAACTGACTGAGAAACCCTCTGTTATGATTCGCGAACTTAGAGTGTATGGTCCAGTCGTGGAAATCGGGAAGAGAAACCGTGATGCCTGGCAACATTTAGGACTGGGAGAGAAGTTGATGTCAGAGGCTGAGGAGATTGGACGAACTGATTTTGATGCCTCACAGATCCTAGTGAATAGTGGTATTGGCGTCAAAGAATACTATCGTGCTCTCGATTTTGTCGATAGAGGGCCCTATCTTGCTAAGAGTTTACTCTAGGCTGTCGATACAACTAATCCTCTCAAGAAATCATCCAGCTCTCGATTGAAGACCTCTGGATTCTCAAGATTTGATGCATGACCTGCCCCTGGAATGATAACTTTTCTAGAGTTCTTAATCAGTTCAACTATCTTGTCAGCATGCGGGAAAACTGCCTTCCTTTCATTCTCTCCTAGAACGACAAGTGTTGGAACTTCAATGGTTTCTAGAGGTAGTAGTTTGAAGGAGTAGATCGCGTCTGTGACCTTAAGGAGCTCCTCTTTACCAAGCTTGAGCTGCTCCTGTTTGAGATACTCCCTGATCTCGTCATCCATCTCGAAGTATTTGAAGGACCAGTCCGCATATCTTTGGTCACTCATCCCTCTGATTGTCCACTTGACCATCCATTTGGGATATACTGCTTTCAGCATCTTATCAGACAGTGTGAGAGCCGAAGTTACTGCGGTGTCAGCAAGTACAAGTCCTTTGAGATTGGAACCGTATTTCACAGCATACTCCTGTGCAATCATTCCGCCGAGAGAGAGCCCAATGACAACAGGCTCCTCTACACCTAGTCGGTCAATCAAATGATGAAGATCATCAGCAAACAACTCGCAGGTGTATGTATCATCAGACCCCTCTGACTGCTGGTGTCCTCTGACATCATATGTAATCACATTGAATGTCTTCGAGAAGTGTTCAACCTGAGGTTTCCACATATCATGTGATGCTCCAGCTCCATGGATAAACACCAATGGAGGACCTGACTCTCCATGTTGTTCATAGTATGTCAGGATATTTCCTGTCTGAACAAATGGCATACCTATCAGTTGTTTCGATTATGTGAAAAAATTAACTACCAACTGCTACCAACGTAACAAACTAGCCGATTAGGAATAGATTCGGAATAAATAAGACTAGGGTTTCTGACAGAAGAAACTGTGAACATGATGAAAGATGTCTGGTTAGTTGATTATGCGCGTACTCCTTTCTCACGATCGCGGCCCCAAAAGCCGGAAACCGATGTGTTTGGTGAGATACGAGGAGATGAACTCCTAGCCCGTTTGCTCATGAAATTCTTTGATGGGTCTCTAGCGGACAAAGGAATTGAGAAGAAGGATATCGATGAGGTCACTGTAGGGGTGGCTTCGGGGGTCCTTGAGAACTGGACATATGGAGGAAAGATACCCACTTTTCTGTCTGGGTTTCCATATGACATACCCTCTATCTTCATCGATCGTCAGTGTGGGTCGGCAGGTTCTGGAATGCATATTGGCATCATGGAGATTATGACTGGGTTCAGCACAACCGTGTTGTCAACTGGATTTGAACATATGACTCGAGTGAGGGGACAAGGTGTAGAACCTAACCTTTCCATGGCCGACAAGGCTTCAGAGTTTTACAGACCTGACATGGATGTCGCAACAGTACTCAATATGTTGCAGACGGCTCAGAAATTATACGAGGAGGAGGTCCCGACATTTACCAAGGAGGACATGGACAAATTTGGTGTGAGAAGTCACAATTTGACTGTCAAGAATCAGGAGAGTGGTTGGTTCAAAGGTGAGATTATACCCATAGAGGGACATGCACCAGGCAATGTGGATGAACCTATGATGATTGACCGGGATATGAGTGCCCGACCCTCAACACTGGAGAAGGTTGCTACACTACCGAGGGTATCAACACCTTTCTTCCTTGAGAAGAATGGAGGGAAAGAGGGGTATATCGAACGAGAGGGAACTGATGAGGGTGTAATCACTCCTGGTAATGCATCACCTCTCAACGCAGGTGCAACGGCTGCAGTCCTAATGGAGGCAAAGGAGGCTGAAAAGAGAGGCATAGAACCTATGGCACGGATTGTGTCCATGGGGTGGGCAGGAGTTGATCCCACTGTCATGGGTCGTGGACCTGTCCCTGCTACTATCAAAGCCCTCAAACATGCTGGACTGAAAGCTGAGGACATTGACTTCTGGGAGATTAATGAGGCCTTCTGTATTGTATCCCTCAACTGCATGGACAAGCTGAAAATTCCAGAGGAAACGGTGAATGTCATGGGTGGATCAACAGCAATTGGACATCCTCTTGGTTCAACCATGATTAGACTGACAGGTACACTCGCAAGAATCCTCAAAGACAACAAGGCGAAGTACGGGGTTGCTAATGCCTGCGTTGGTGGAGGACAAGGAGTCGCAACCGTTATTGAGAATTTAGACGCATAGGACAATCTCTCCCAGTCACAGGTAAAGGAAATTAAGTGATACACATGAATCTATTCCATCTTCTAGCTATCTGTGGAATGTTTGGTCCAATTATCTACACACTGATGTGGATTATTGGAGGAATCATCCAGCCAGAATATAGTCACATTCGACAGGATGTAAGTTCACTTATTGCAGTTGGTGCGCCAAACAAGAAGCTGTTTGACAAATTCATTATTTCTTCTAGCATTCTACTGTTAGTCTTCTATATTGGAATGCACTGGGGGATAAACGGTGGCATTGGCTCCATCATAGGTCCTGTATTATTTGTGATAAGTGGACTCCTAGGAGTACTCGTTGCATTGTTCTTTCCCCTTGACCCTGGAGGTGAACTTGTTACCACTCGTGGGAAACTGCATCTAATTCTCATCTCAATCTCTGGATTCTTTGCCACAGCCGGGATGATTGCATTGTGGTTTCGACTAGAATCAGTAGTGGAATGGAGTACTTTCGCTACCTTTTCACTGATTGCCGGAATTGTGTCACTTGTTCTTGCAATAGCAACGTCTGTGGCTACAAAGACCAATTATCTTGGTCTGGTGGAGAGGTTCATGGTCAGCACATATCAGATATACTACTTTATTCTGGCCTTGATGGTGTTTCTAACCAATTAGAACGGATTCTAGAATCTGTAACTAGCAACTCCTGGGTGTTCGAGGAACTCCCAATCACCACGAACTCCATAAGATCGAGCTCCCAGCTCTAGATGAAGCATGGCAATTCCACAATCGAGTCTTCTGGAATCTCTGAATCCACCCCTATTACTATCAGCTGAAACAGTGATAGAATTCTCACCAATCTCGAATCTCCATGGTTGTCTATTAGCAGCTGATGGCGCAACTCTAGCAGCCTCTATTGCAGGTCTAATCCAATCTTGTCCATCAATATCTCCACTCAAAATCATCCTGTCAATACTCTTTCGTCTATATGGTTTGGTAGAAACACCAACTCTGTCTTTCTCATCCTTTGAGTAACCAATGGGTGAGATTCCTAGAACTTGTTCTCTCTCCTCAAGGTCAATCTGTTTCATGACTGATTCCCGTCGATAGAATCCACCAACCCAGCAAGTATTCAGACCAAGAGTAGTAGCCTCCAGAATGATTCCCTCACCAAGATACCCCATGATTGCGTGAACATTTGATGCATCTAAATCACCAATGAAAGTGATGTAGAATGGTGTTTCTTTTACCTTGTAGAAGAACTCGCCTACTGCACCTTTGAAGACATCCTTACCAGGGTTTCTCACGAAAACGGCCCTGGCTCCTGGAAATGGTCTAAACTCGTTACAGACCTTTTCGATTCTCTCAATCACATCATCATTAGGCACCTCACCTGAATACTGCCTATGTGAGTGTCTAAGAAAAATCGCATCATACCATGAATCTACAGGAAGTTCCATCAGACCTACTCCAAGGAGCTAAATATCGAATTCTCACCTAAATTAGTGCATCCTATAGCTGCAAAAATGACTGAGAAAGTGGCGCCGAGGGTGAGATGTGTTCAATCTCGTCGAATTGACGAAACTCTTGAACTCACGCGTCCATAGGACACTGGTTCGCCTGGTCATCAGCTTCCGAAGAAACTGGTTTTCAAGACCAGCGCCGTAATCCGGGCTTGGCTACCTCGGCTCAGCAAGCCACCGTTGGAAATGCCTTTTAAGCTTCTTGTCGTGGTTGGCTGAGAAGGTGAATAAAACCATTGAAACGCGGTTTCAAATTCCACGACCACACAGCAGACATCACGATTGAATGCTGGGCTCCAAATCTGATTGATGCGTTTGAACAGGCAGCCTATGCTACATTTGAGGTCATTCTTGATACCTCCACAGTGAAACCGCAGGATACAGTTGACATCACAGTTTCAGGGACCGACCTTGAGGAGCTCCTCGTGGAATGGGTTGGAAAACTAATTGCATTGATTGACATAAATGGACAATTCTTCTCCAAGTTTCATGTGGATCATCTTGAAGCCACTTTGGATGGCTTTGTGCTAGAAGGACGTGCCTTAGGTGAACAAATTGACCACGAAAAACATGATACTAGGACCGAGGTCAAAGCTATGACTTATGCAGACATGAAGATCCTTCAGGAACCTGATCGTACGACGCTATGGTTTACCCTTGACCTTTAGGAGGATGTATAATTGACACTAAGAGTCGCTATACCTGACACCGCCCTGATAGACTGCTCTGACCTACGTCAAAAGACAGTAAAAGCTGGGTCGCTTGCTCGAGCACTAGCAGTCTTTCGTGTTGAGTCAGTGTACATTTATGATACAGGATTGTTAGAACCTGGGAAAAAAAGGGACACTGACCTCCTCAGAAGGATTCTCAGATATATGGACACACCTCAATATCTGCGAAAGATGAGTTTTCCAAAAACACAAGCTCTCAAGTTTGCAGGACTCCTTCCTCCTCTAAGAACAAGAAGTCATCCATTAGAAATCTCCATGAGTGATTTACAAGAGGGTACCATAAGATGGGGTTTGCAGGTTCGTCCAGGCAAGATTGACTTGGGACTCAGCAAGCTCGTCAATTATCCAAAGACAGTGAGCGAACGTGACCCTACACTTTTCAGAGTGATAAAGACCAAACCACAGATTGTACTCGAAACAATAGAGCGAGAGGATGTCAGCGATTATTGGGGGTTTGAAGTCGAGCGAGTGACAAACCTTGCAGATTTTCTTGAAGAATCTGATGACTCAACTAGGATTGGCTTTTCAAGGAAAGCGCCATCCTACCATCAACTTGAGAGCGACTTGAAATCGACAATCGCAGGTACACAGTCAGTCCTAGCTGTGTTTGGCGGACCCAATCATGGTATCCTCGAGTTCTTTGAGAAGGAGAGAGAGAGAGTCAAATCGAACATCGATTTCTGGGTCAATACAATTCCTGATCAAGGTACTGAAACTGTTCGTCTTGAGGAGGCACTCTTTACAAGTCTTGGTTTGTTGAACTCCTCAGTGGGAACGATGATCACTAAACCTGGTTTTTACGGATGACAAATGCAGTCATACGTGACCTTTATAGAAGAAACCTGCTAGACCAACCAACAACGAGGACTACTCCATGCTGACTGAGAGAGTGAAACGCCTTCGGAAACAAAGTGTGGGTACAAAACCCTACATCTCAACAGAGAGGGCGGAGCTTCTAACAGACTTCTATCAGAGCGGTGGTGCGGATATGATGTCCACGCCAGTTTCAAGGGCTCTAGCTTTCAAGTATATAGTGGAGAACAAGACAATCTGTATCAATGATGGAGAGCTTATTGTTGGAGAGAGAGGTCCAGCTCCGCAGGCTGCACCCACATACCCGGAACTCTGCTGCCACTCTCTTGAGGACTTCGAAATTGCCAATTCTCGTGAAAGAACTCCATTCTTGTCAACCGAAGACACCAGAACTACCTATCGTGATGAGATTATCCCCTTCTGGACTGGCCGAACAATGCGTGAACGTGTTTTTGATGCCATGTCGGACGACTGGATGAAAGCATTCAATGCAGGTGTCTTCACAGAGTTCATGGAACAACGTGCTCCGGGACATGCCATACTTGACGACAAGATTTACCGTAGGGGTCTCTTGGACTTTATTGATGACATTAGGAAACATTTCGCCGTACTTGATTACTTCAATGATCCAGATGCCTACAACAAAGAGCAGGAACTGAGGGCAATGGAGATTGCTGCAAATGCAGTGATTGTGTTTGCAGAAAGACACGCAGAAAAGGCACGTGAACTTGCAGAGAGCGAGTCCGACGAAACACGAAAAAAGGAGCTCTTGGACATTGCAGACATCTGTCAACATGTACCAGCAAACGCTCCAAGAAACTTCTGGGAGGCACTACAATCATACTGGTTTGTGCACCTAGCTGTCATCATCGAACTAAATGTCTGGGACAGCTTCAATCCTGGCAGACTAGACTTGAATCTCTACCCATTTTATCAGAAAGAGGTGGAGAAAGGGACATTGACGAGGGACTTCGCCAAGGAACTCCTTCATTGTTTTTGGGTGAAGTTCAACAACCAACCTGCTCCACTGAAGGTGTCTATCACTGAACAACAGAGCGGGACATACCAAGACTTTGCACTGATTAACACCGGTGGACTAACAGCTGAGGGTAAAGACAGCGTGAACGAGTTATCCTATCTCCTCCTTGAGGTCTGTGATGAGATGAGGCTCATTCAACCTAGTGTCTGTATCCAACTGAGTACTGAGAATCCGGACAGTTTCCTCACGAAGGCAGTAGAAGTCGTCAAGGAGGGTTTTGGACAACCGTCAATCTTCAACACCGATGTGATACTGAAGGAGTTTCTGCGTGCTGGAAAATCAATAGAGGATGCTCGAGTAGGAGGTCCCAGTGGGTGTGTGACAATCAGTGCCTTTGGAAAGGAAAGCTGCATACTGACAGGCTATTGTAACTGGCCAAAGATACTGGAAATCACCCTTAACAATGGAACAGATCCTCGAACTGGAGAAAAAGTGGGTCTAGAAACTGGTAATCCAACTAAGTTCAAGTCATTCGACGAGATGTTCGCTGCTTACAAGAAACAGCTCGAGTACTTCATTGACCTGAAAATCAAGGGTAACAATATCATTGAACGTCTATACGCACAGTATATGCCTGCGCCTTTCCTGTCCCTACTATTTGATGACTGCATTGCACGAGGAAAAGACTACCATGACGGTGGTCCTCGCTACAATTCAACATACATTCAGGGAGTAGGAATGGGTACCATAACAGATTCGCTCTCAGCTATCAAGTTTCATGTCTTTGAAAAGAAGCAGTTCACGATGAAAGAGCTACTTGAAGGGCTTAGTACTGACTTCGAGAAAAATGAAGTCATGAGAATGACACTCCTCAACAAGACACCTAAGTATGGCAATGATGACGATTTTGCTGATACTCTGGCCAAAGATGTGTTCAATGCCTATTTTGACCTACTCGATGGACGTCCGAACACGAAAGGTGGTGAGTACCGAGTCAATCTCCTCCCCACCACAGTTCATGTCTACTTTGGTCAGGTGACTGGTGCCACTCCAAATGGCCGAAGAGCTAGTGCGCCTCTTTCGGATGGAATATCTCCAAGTCACGGTGCCGACACAAATGGTCCTACTGCGGTAATCAAGTCTGTTGCAAAGATTGACCACTGGAAGACAGGAGGAACTCTCCTCAATCAGAAGTTCATGCCTGAGGTTCTTGCCGACTCGGAGGGTCGAAAGAAGCTTGGAGACCTTGTTCGAACTTACTTCAAACTGGGTGGACATCATATCCAGTTCAACGTTGTCCATGCTGACACACTCAAGTCAGCCCAGAAGAGTCCGGAGCTCTATCAAGATCTGATTGTCAGAGTCGCAGGATATAGTGACTACTTTGTCAATATAGGCAAGGACCTGCAGAATGAGATTATTGCCAGGACCGAGCAGAAACGCTTCTAGAATCACTCCAATATGTGTCATTACTAGTTTTGGTCAGTGGGCAAATCTTAAAAACAGAGGCCGACTCCGCTCGCGGTGTAGTAAGAATAGCCCGAGTGATGTGACTATTCGACTTTGTGATGATTTTGATATCACTTTGGCTGCAAAACTACAGGTGATAATTAATGGCGCATAGAAAGAAACATGCACCTAGAAGAGGTAGTCTTGCGTATCTACCACGAGGAAGGGCATCGAAGTTCCTCCCAAGAATCAAGAACTGGCCTTCCTACGATGACGAGTCCGCAAAACTGCTTGGTTTCGTTGGTTACAAGGCTGGTATGACCCACGCTGTTATGACAATTGAGAATCCTAACAGCCCCTACAAGGGTCAGGAAACAGTGATTCCAGTCACAGTGATTGACACACCTCCAATCAGGCCATTCTCAATCCGTGGCTATGAGTCCACACCCTATGGTCTAAAACTGGTCACTGAGGTCCTTGCAGAAACCCTCTCAGAAGATCTTCGGAAGGCAATGCCATTCCCCAAGGACTATGACCACGGAGCCAAGATGAAAGAGTTCGAGGAGAAGCTCGACTCACTTGCTGAGATCAGGATGCTAATCCATACTCAACCAAGACTTGCTGGAGTGCCAAAGAAGAAACCCGACGTAACAGAGTACAAAGTTGGCGCTCCAAGTGTCAAAGAAGCCTTTGAGTACGCTCAGAGTATTCTTGGCACTGATATTCGAGTCGCAGATATCCTTGATGAAGGAATACTTGTCGATAGCATCGCAGTGACCAAGGGTCATGGTTTTCAGGGCCCTGTACGTCGTTGGGGAGTACGAATTCTCCAACACAAGTCACGAAAGACAAAACGCGGTGTGGGCTGTATTGGTCCATGGACTCCAAGTAACATCAGGTACTCGGTACCTCGTCCAGGACAGACTGGATTCCATACCCGTACCAGTTTCAACAATAAGGTGTTGAAGATGGGTGAGCGTGGTGAGGAAATTACACCCTCTGGGGGTTTTGTGAACTACGGCGTGATCCGCGGCGACTACATAATGCTTCATGGATCTATCCCTGGTACAGTCAAGAGACCAGTGCGATTCAGATTCGCCATTCGTCCTAAGAAGGGACACGTGGATGCACCTTCGCAGGTGAGCTACATCAGCACTGCGTCGAAGCAATAGTGGAGGTTGATAGATATGGCAAGCGTAAAGACATACAATCTGAAGGGCAAGCCAACGAAGGAATCTGTTTCACTACCTTCACAGTTTGAAACGCCCTACCGCCCAGATGTGATCAAACGAGCTGTACTGGCTGTTCAATCACGAAGATATCAACCCCATGGCGTCGATGAGCTGGCTGGAAAGCGAAACACTGCCCAGAGCTGGCAAACTGGACATGGTAGGTCAAGAATGCCTCGTGTGAAGGGAAGTGGTACCGGAGCCGCCAACAAGGCTGCATTTGCTCCTGGTACAGTCGGAGGCCGAGTCGCACATCCTCCTGAGGCTAGGAAAGTTCTAGTTGAACGAATAAACACCAAGGAGAACCGTCTGGCCATTCGATCGGCTATTGCAGCCTCTGCAAATGCTGATTTCGTTAAAGCTCGAGGACACGAGATCGACAATGTTCCTCAGATTCCTTTGGTCGTAAGTGACAAGTTGGAATCCATTTCCACAACAAAGGAAGCCTTTGAAGCACTGATCTTCCTCGGTCTAGGTGATGACCTTGATAGGGCCAGAGATGGTCGTAGTATCAGAGCCGGTAAGGGTAAGATGCGGGGCCGTAAGATGAAGACACCCAAGTCTCTTCTCATAGTTGTGGGTGAAGACTCTGGTATCTCAAGAGCTGCAAGAAATCTCCCCGGAGTGGACATAGTAGAGGTTCATGGACTGAATGCAGAACTTCTTGCTCCTGGGACACATCCTGGACGCCTTGTGATTTGGACAAAGTCCGCCATTAACCGGCTTGAGAAGGAGAACCTGTTTGTTTGAGGTGAGCAAATGACAGATCCGAATGAAATCATTATTCGCCCGGTCGTAACAGAAGCAAGCCTTGAGGCTGTGGATCAAGAGAACAAACTCATCTTCTATGTAGCTCGAACAGCAAACAAGAATACAATCAAGTGGGCTGTTGAAAGTCTCTATGAGGTTGTGGTCGAGAAAGTCAACACCCTCATAATGCCTAATGGAACGAAGAAGGCATTAGTGAGGTTGGCACCTGAATACAGTGCCGCAGAGGTTGCAACCAACCTCGGGATATTCTAAGGGGGTTTGTAAATGGGTAGACGAATTCTGGTACAACGGAAAGGTCGTGGTACTACTCAGTGGAGGTCTCCAAG
>Ga0209536_100006236_pt1 | contig 18287 bp, 15 predicted proteins | sample DeeMarSeWOR28_12_FD_187461 | JGI IMG/M metagenome (GOLD analysis project Ga0209536, IMG submission 187461) | Marine sediment microbial communities from White Oak River estuary, North Carolina - WOR-2-8_12 (SPAdes) (version 2) | ecosystem: Environmental > Aquatic > Marine > Intertidal zone >... | reverse complement strand
GTCGACGTGACCAACATCGTTCGTACGCGGCATTGCGGCGATGCGTCGCTGCCCGACAAGCCGCTGGTCGCAAGTTCTCACCTGGACGCTGCTGCTGCAGCCGTTGCCGACGGCGCCGAGGCCGCGCACGCGATCGCGATGGCGGGCTACCGCGCAAAATCGTCCGTATCGATCCGGGTCAGCACTCCCGGGGGACGGGACGATACGGTGGCCAGGGAACTCTCAGAACACTTCTGCCATCTTCTCGCCGACCCTGAATTCGCCGATATCGGCGTGCACCGGCGCGGCAAGGAAGTCTGGCTGCTGCTCGCGGACGGCGCGCCGCTACCCGCCCCGAACGACACCGCTCTCCTTGATAGCGTGCTCGAGCGCCTGAACGAGATCCGTGCCGAAGGCGGCCCTTGCGGCGGCAACGAATTGCCTCCCAGTCCGGCGCTGACACGGTCGCCGGCGCTCGACGACGCCGCCCGCGTGCACGCCGCGGACATGGCGCAGAACAGCTTCCTCGCCCACACGGGGTCCGACGGCAGCAACCCGGGCGAGCGTGTCGCACGCGCGGGCTACGACTGGCATGTCGTGGCTGAAAACGTCGCATCCGGCCAGACGTCCGCAAACGACATCGCGGCTACCTGGCTCGAAAGCGCCGGGCATTGCGAGAACCTGCGGAGCGCGAAATACTCGGAAACCGGTCTGGCCTATGCACTCAATCCCGGTGACGGCCGCGACATCTACTGGGTTCAGGTTTACGCGCAATGATCGCGCAGCGTTACCGTAAACCCCTGATCGGTGCAGCCGTCGCAATCGTCCTCTATGCGATCCTCGGGTTCTTCGTCGCTCCCTGGCTGCTGGAAAAGACGGCCACGAGCGCCGTTCGCGACAACCTGGGTGTCGAACTGACCCTGCAGGACGTATTCGTCAATCCGTTCGTGCTGAGCCTGCAGATCGACGGCCTCGAACTCGACGAACCGGACGGCGAGCCTTTCGTCACCGTCGAGCGGGTGTTTATAAACTTCCAGCTGAGTTCATTGTTTCGCTGGGCACTGACGTTTCGCGAGTTCTACATCGAGTCACCCAGAATTCGTCTCGCTCGGGACGGTGCAGGTAATTTCAACTTCGATTTCCTCGCACAACCATCGGCGCAAGCGCCGGAACCGGCATCGGAATCGGGCCCGCCCCGCCTGCTGATCCAGGACTTTGCTATCACCGACAGCATCGTGGACTGGAAAGACGAAGTGCCGCCGGAACCGGTGGATACCCGCTTCGGCCCCATCAATATCGCAATCTCCGAACTCAATACCCTGCCGGAGCGCGCCGGCCTGCAGGACGTGGTGATCACCACCGAGAGCCAGGGCACGTTCAGCTGGAACGGCAGCCTGGAGCTGAACCCGCTGCGCTCGGAAGGCAGCGCGTCGATCAAGGGCTCGCATTTCCCCCTGGCATCGGCGTATCTGAAACATGAAATCGGCTTCAACGTGGATAAGGGCAGCGTCGACGTTGCGCTCGACTACCGCGTCGACACGCGTCCGGACGGATCGCTGGAAGCGAGCGTAAGTAATCTCGAAATGTCGATCAGTGATCTCCTGGTGCTGACGTTCAACGAGGCGCTTGGGCGCAGCGGTCCCGACCGGGAGGTACTGACGTTGCCGGCCGTGCGCCTGTGGGGCGGTGAGTTCCGGTGGCCGGAAAGAACCGTCACGGCGGCGGGGTTCTCCATCGACGACGGTGTCATCGCCCTGTTGCGGGACGCGGATGGGGCTTTGAACGTACTGCCCGCCGAGGATGATGAAGCCGCAGAGAAAGAAGACGAGTCCGAAGCCGAAGCGGAGGCAGGCACGGCCAGTGACGAACCCTGGCGGGTGTCCTTGTCGCAGTTCAGCGTGAACCGCCTGGCGCTGAACATGGAAGACCAGGGCCTGGACCCCGCGGCAAACGTCGGCTGGAAATCACTCGATATCGACGTGCGCAACATCAGCAACGAACCGTCGGCGGTGTTTCCGACGAACGTCAGGCTCGAGGCGCTCGACGGCGGCTCGATCTCGGTCGAGGGCGGCTTGACCGTGCTCCCGGACCCGTCGTTCGACTTCGACCTGCTGGTCGATACGCTCGAATTCGACATGGTCGATCCCTACGTGAAACAGCTCGCGGACGTGCATCTCGAGTCCGGTGCGCTCAACGCGGAAGCCGAGCTGCACAGCTCCGTCGACGAGCCGTTCAGGGTCTCGGGCGACTTCGAGGTCGTCGACTTCCTGCTGACGGAATCGGACCAGGACGCCCGGCTCGGCAGCTGGAAGAGTTTTCGGGCGGAGAACCTGCTGTACTCCATGGCAGGAAACAAGCTCGAGATATCCGAGCTGCGATTTGCACAGCCGTATGCGGATATCCTGATCGCCGAAGACGGCAGCATCAATCTCGGCCGGGTGCGAAAAGGTGACGGCGACAACGACGAAACGGTCGAAGAACCGCCCGTTGCGGACACCGCGCCGGAGGAGCCCGGAACCGACGTCACGATCGGTCGTGTCGTGGTCGGCGATGCCGCGGCCGACTTTGCCGACCTGTCATTGCCGCTGCCTTTCAGTGCCCAGATCGCCGCGCTAAATGGAGACATTTCCACGATCGCCACGACGAGCTCGGAGCCGTCCACGGTTAAGATGGAAGGCAAGGTGGACGAATTCGGGCGCGTGCAGGTCAGCGGCACGGTGACGCCGCTCGACCCCGCGGCAAACACGGATATCCGCGTGGCGTTCGAGAACGTCGACATGCCGAAATTTTCGGCCTACTCGATTCCGTTCGCTGGCCAGGAAATTGCGAGCGGCCGGCTCGACCTCGACCTGGGCTACTCGATCAAGGAGGGCGCGCTCGTCGGCGAGAACAACGTCGTGCTGCGCGATTTCGAACTGGGAGAGAAGGTGGAGCACCCCGGCGCCATGAGCCTGCCGCTGGGCCTCGCGGTCGCTCTTCTGAAAGATGCGGATGGCCGCATCGACCTCGACGTTCCGGTGCGCGGCAACCTCGACGACCCGGAATTCAAGTACGGCACCGTGGTCCGCAAAGCGCTGGTCAACCTGCTCACGAAGATCGTCACGTCGCCGTTCGCCCTGCTCGGCAAGCTGGTGGGTGCCGAGGCCGGCGAACTCGAATACATCGTGTTCGAACCGGGCCGCGCGGACCTGTCACCGCCGGAGCTCGAGAAAGCCGGCAAGATTGCGGAGGCACTTGAACTCAGGCCCCAGCTCGCGCTCCAGCTCGGCGGCGTGTACGCGTCCGGCGCCGACGCAGCCGCACTCAAGGCAGCACGAGTGGACACCGCCATCGAGGAGCGCATCGCCGCAGCAAAAGATGACAAGGCGATGTACGCGGAGCAGCGCCTCGAAACCGTCGAGCAGCTGATCGAGGAGGCATTTGCCGGTGCCGATCCAGCGGCGAAACTGGACGAAGTGCGCAAGACGCACACCACTGTGAACGATGACGGCAAGGAGCAGTTCGACGCCCTCGCCTACACCGCGGCGTTACGCGAGCAGTTGATCGACATGCAGCCGCTGGACGATGCGGAGCTGTTGCTGCTCGCTGACGGTCGAGCACAGAATGTTCGGGACGCCATCCTTGCGAGTAAACCCGAAACAGGCTCACGGATAATTGCCGAGCCACCAGGCATCGTGGGTGTTGAGGACGACGGGCGTGTTCGAATGAAAGTGAATATTGCGTCGAGCAAGGATGTATCGAAACCACCAGCTGAGAACTGAGCGGACTTGCAGCGGCACGGTAGCTGGCGCAACATTGCGACTCGCCGAAATCAGAGACGGGTTGCACAGCTCCGCTCAGGCGCTGACCTGAAAAATATTGATCGCCTTTTCCTTCGTCCGGTTTCTCCTGGGGATGATCATCCTCGGTGTCGCCCTGCTCATGATCGCACCGAGCCTGGTCGCCCTCGAGCTGGATTCCCGCGACAAGACAGCCTTCCTGGTGAGCACGGCCGTTACGGCGCTGTGTGGAATAGCGCTCCTCATATTTAACCGCCGAGCGCGCCGCCGCCTGAATGTGCGGGAAGTCTTTCTGCTGACAACGACGGCATGGGTAGCTGTCTGCTTCTTCGGCTCATTGCCATTCGTTCTTTCGCACACTGTTGGCGACTTCACGGCGGCCGTGTTCGAGAGTGTCTCCGCCGTAACGACGACGGGCGCTACCGTGCTGACCGGGCTTGACGAACTCCCCCTGGATATCCTGCTCTGGCGCTCGATGATGCAATGGGTGGGCGGCCTCGGAATTGTTGCCCTGGGTGCCGCCGTACTGCCGTTCCTGCGTATTGGCGGCATGCGCCTGTTCCGCGCCGAGTCGTCCGATTTTTCGGAGAAAGTGCTCCCGCAAACGCGGCGGTTCCTGCTGCAATTGCTGCTGGTGTATCTGGCGATCTCAGTTGCTTGCGCGATCGGCTATCTCGTCGCCGGGATGAGCGTATTCGACGCAATCAATCACGCCATGACGACCGTGTCGACGGGCGGCTTCTCGACTCACGACACATCCATCGCTTATTTTGACTCGTTCGCCGTCGAGGCGGTAGCAATCGTATTCATGCTGGTAGCGTCTGCGCCGTTCGTCCTGTACCTGCCAGCGCTTTCCCGCAAACTGCCGAATCCCTTCCGCGACGGGCAGGTGCGGAGCATGTTGGGCTCGTACTTCGCCGTCATCTTTATCCTCGTGGGCGGCCTCGCCTACCTGGAGAAAGAAGACCTTGGCTTCGCGGTTGCCGAGGCTGTATTTACGGTCGTTTCGATCGGCACGACGACGGGCTACGTAAGCACGGACTACGCCGCATGGGGCACGTTCACGCTGATGGTTGTCTTCTTCCTGACCTTTGTCGGTGGTTGCTCAGGATCCACGAGTGGCGGCATCAAGATCTTCCGCTTCAAGATCGCGTTCATCATGTTTCGGGAGACCGTCCAGCGCCTGTTGCACCCGAACGCGGTATTCGCACGCTCGATGGACGGCCGACACGTGACAGACGAGACGGTGGCCTCCGTGGCTGCCTTTGCCCTCGCCTTCGCCTGCACCGTCGGCATCGCGGCCATCCTGCTGGCGGTGGCCGGAAACGACCTGATCACGAGTTTCAGCGCGGCGGCAACGGCGACGGCCAACGTAGGTCCCGGGATCGGCGATATGATCGGCCCGACGTCCACTTTCGCGACTTTGAACGATCCCTCGAAGTGGATCGTATGTGCGGCAATGCTGCTGGGCCGCCTCGAGATTTTCACGGCTCTGATCCTGTTTACGCCGGATTTCTGGCGGAGTTAGACGAGTGTTTGCAAACGTAATCCGGTATCATTCTTCGCCTCTGGCGAACGTCTCCTGAACCTCATGTCGGACGACAAGAAACCGCTTGATGAGCCGCCAATGGCCGCGCTAGCGACACCTCAACTACCGGGCGCCAGCCGCTTGCGTCGCATAATGCGGACCACCATCATCGTTATCGTGGCCGTTACCGTGACCTGGTTCGTCGCCAGCCAGGACCATGAACAGCTCGATGTCTACAAGACGGTCGGGGAAATCGATTTCCCCGACGCGGCGCTCGCCCGGTGCATTGCGGATACAGCCAGGGACAACGGCTGGCAACATGTGGGCGAGTTCTTCAGCCTGCGTTGTAACAACCCTTCCGGCGGCGGCATCGAGGATCTGACAGGCCTGGAGCACTTCATCGTGCTGCGAGACCTGAACCTGGCGTTCAACCGGATCACGGACGTGTCACCGATCGCGGGACTGCCGCGACTGGCCGTGCTCGAGCTGAGTCACAACCAGGTTGCATCTATGCCAGCCCTTCGCTCCTCGATAAACCTCAAACGACTGGAGCTCAACTACAATCGGCTACAATCGCTCGACTGGCTGGCTGACCGCAACTTCCCGTTACTGTCGAGCCTGTCGCTCGCCCACAACAACCTGCGCGATATCCGACCCATCGCTACTTTTACCGGTGTCCACGAGCTCGAACTTCGGGCCAACCGTATAGAGAATATCGACAGCCTGTCGGGACTAACCCGGCTTGACGCGCTCGATCTCGGATCCAATTACATTAGCGATATTACGACGCTGGGCAGCCTCAGAAGCTTGCGGCGACTTTTTATCGATGGTAACAAGGTCACCTCGCTGCAACCGTTGTCGCCTCTCGACAGCCTCGAGCGCCTGACCGCAGGATTCAATCCGCTGGAGACGACCGACGGCTTGTCGAGCCTCGTGCGCCTGCAGCGCCTCGACCTGCGCCATGCTGGTCTTCGCGACCTCGATAACATCTACCTCCTGGGCGATATCGAGGAACTGCGGATCAGCGAAAACCCGGAGCTCGATTGTGCTGATATCGGGCAGGTCATTGCGGAATTCGGCGAAACCGCGATCCTTACCGATGGGCGCTGCTCGGATGGGGCCGACACAGATCAATAGCGAGTAATTCGGGGACAGTGACCTTTCGACTGAAGCAATGACCGAACGCGAGGCCCAAAAGAGCGACGCCGCGGAACTCGCGAAACTGATTGACCTTGCCGGCGAAGGCCTGCCTTTCTATCTCTGGCGGCAAATGGCCGCGCCCGGCGAGGACCCCTGGGAAATCGGGCGGCAACGCGCCGCCCGTGACTCCGGCGGCTTTTCATACCGCAACAGCGTGGTCGCCGAGGTCGATGCCAAGGTCGTCGGAGCGCTGGTCGGCTATCCGGTCGCAGACGAACCCGAGCCGGTCGACCTGGACATTACGCCGCGGATGTTGGTGCCTTTGCGGGAGCTGGAGAATCTCGCTCCGGGTACCTGGTACGTTAATTCCGTCGCCGTGTTCCCGGATGCGCGCGGACTGGGCGTGGGGTCGAGACTCATGCGTTGGGCCGAACAAAAGGCGGCGGAACTCGGACTACGCGGACTCAGCCTGATCGTGTCCGACACCAACGTCGGGGCACGGAGACTGTACGAGCATCTCGCCTATGAGGAAGTCGCCGCGCGGCCGATGGTCAAGGAGCAGTGGCAGAACCCGGGCAAGAACTGGGTGCTGATGATCCGCGAGCTACCCGGTTGACTGCATTACCAACGAGATACACTTGCAGGATGAACGAACCCGAACGCCCGGTGACGACACGCGCGCAACGAATCCGTTCGCTGCTGACCAACGCCGTCGTGATCGGCGCGGTGTTCCTCGGCGTTATGGCCTATCAGTCTCGCAACATGCTTTCCGCGAGTGGCCAGGTCGCGCCGGAGCTCCGCGGCATTACCCTGGCGGGCGTGCCCTATGATCTCGCAAGGGCGCAATCGCGACCGGCACTGGTCTATTTCTTTGCGCCCTGGTGCAAGGTATGCGCCGCGAGCGCCGGCAATCTCGAGCGACTGCGCCGCTGGCGAGACGAGTCGGAGCTCGAGATGGTGGCCGTTGCGCTCGACTGGCGTGCCGTCGAGGAGGTCCGCGCCTACGTCGAGCGCCACGAACTCGATCTGCCGATCGTTCTGGGCGACGCGAGCGTTGCCAGGAATTGGCAGATTTATGCCTTCCCCTCATACTACGTGCTGGACAGCGAACACCGGATCGCGCGACGCGACGTGGGGTACAGCAGCCAGCTCGGCTTGCTTTGGCGTGCCTGGACCGTCGACTGACCATTCATCGACCTTGGTTTCCATGACATCGAACGCCGTTCAATACAGCCTCGAAGGCAACGTGGCCACGATTCGCATCGACGACGGCAAGCGTAACGCGCTGGCGCCGGAGGTGTTGCAGGGCATTTACGATGCGCTCGACCGCGCCCAGGCCGACCGGGCGACCGTGATCCTGACCGGCCGCGAAGCCGTTTTTTCCGCCGGCTTCGACCTGAACGTCATGAAGCGCGGCGGTATCAGGGCAATCCGCATGTTGGGTTCGGGTTACGCACTGACCGCCCGGGTGATGGCCTATCCGCACCCGGTGATCGCCGCGTGCAGCGGCCACTCGTTCGCAATGGGTGTGTTCCTGATGCTGTCGGCCGATTACGTCATCGGCAGCCGCGGCGACTTCCGCATCTCGGCCAACGAAGTGGCGCTCGGCCTCACGATGCCGCGTGTCGCCGCGGCCGTGTTGCAGCACCGGTTGGACCCGGCGGCGTACCAGCGCGCCGTGACGCTGTCGGAGGAGTTCGACCCGAAGTCCGCTCTCGACGCCGGGTATTTCGATGAACTCGTGGAACCTGGCGAGCTGGTGGTGCGGGCTACAGCCCTCGCAGACAAATTCGGGACGCTCGACGCCCGCGCGCATGCCGCCTCGAAGCGGAGGATACGCGCGTCACTGATCCGCAGGATCCGTTTCAGTCTCCCGCTGGACCTGCTCGACGCCGTCTTGCTCGGCTTGCGAGGAGGGCGTCCGCGCTGATCCTGTTACCCGCTCGTCACGCGAGCACGTTCTTGCTGGCGAGACCGATCGGCTCCCGATCGACGCCGAGGAAGGACGGCGGCACCGCCGTGTCGAAATCCCGCCGCTCACCGGTGAGTGCCTGCGCCAGCATCGAACCGATTGCGGGCGCGAGCTTGAAGCCATGGCCGCTGAAACCGTTCGCCACCCAGAAGCCGTCGATCGCCGTCGGTCCGACGATGGGATGCACGTCCTGCAGGTTGGTCGTGTACAGCCCGCAATAACCGCGCACCCGGCCACTGTATGGCAGGGCGGGCAGCCTGTGATGCAGTACGTGCAGGTTAAGAACCTCGAAGTCCTCGTCGGTCTCGGTCCGGAAATCGTCCGGGTTCGCGACTGCCTCGCGCTCGTCCTCCTCGCGCACGGAGCCGACGACGAGTTGCTGGCCGTTGTTCTGGGTCCGGAAATAGATTCCGCCGGCGAGGTCGGCGGTCACCGGTATATGACCCTGCAGGGAGTCCGGGCGGTCGCGGTACATCACCTGGATGCGTGTCGGCACGAGCGTCCAGGGCAGCTCCAGGCCGACCATGTGAAACAGGCGGTTGCACCAGGGTCCCGCCGCATTGATCACGAGCGGTGTTCCCAGCATCTCACCGTTGGTCAGCGACACACCCTGAACGCGACCGCCGGCAACGTCGATGCCGGCCACCTCGGTCCTGAACCGAAGCTCGACGCCCGCGTTTCTGCACGCCTCCACGAGATCGCGCGCAGCGGCCATGGGATCGACATACCCGCCCTCGACCTCGAAGAGATTGCGGCTGCCGCCCTCGCAATCGTGTTCCTCGCCGGTTTCGAGGTCGGGCGCCAGCGTGCAGGTGCTCAGTGCCGGGAAACGCTCCGCGATTTCGGCATCATCGAGCACCTCTGCAGCAACCCCGAAACCCTGCATCCGCTGCTGCTCGGCGTCGGCCCAGGAACGATCGCCGCCCGGCATCCACAGGACGCCGTCCTGGTGAAACTGCGCGACCGGATTGCGGAGACCGGTGTAGGCGGACCAGTGCCGGTAAGCATTGACTCCATCACGTGCGAGCAACAGCGTTTCGTCGACTGAATAGCGCACCCGGCAAATCGCCGACGACGCACCCGTCGAGCCTTCGCCGACGGCGGCGCCTTTCTCGAGGACGGCGATGCGCAGGCTCGACCGGCGCGCCAGCTGCCATGCGACCGAAAGCCCGATGACTCCGGCCCCCACAATTACAACGTCGTATGTCTTCATCGCACGGCGGCCATCAGCGGACTCTCGCCAGCCCGTACATCGTTTTGAGCGTCTTCGACTGGAACAGCAATGCAGAACACAGGGTCACCACCGCAACGATCCCGAGGATGACCAGCATGCGACCGTAAGGCTGGCCCTGCAAGGCACGCATGTGCCCGAGCTCGTACATAGTACGCAGCCATTCGAGCGTGCCGAGTACCAGGACTACCTGCATCACCCGGGCCACCCACGGCCGGCGCAGGAACAGCAGTGCAATGAACAGCAAAGCGGCTAAAACACCGATCGAGCTGCCGTAGCGCAGGAAATGCGCGCCGAGCACGGCAAGACTCAGGACCACGGGCAATAACAACAGGGCCTTCCTCATTCCACGATACCAAAACCCGGATAGTACATTTCCGACAGCCGGGAAATTTCCGTTTCGATCTGCCGGCGCTCCTCATCGGTCAGGTCGATCCCACGTAGAAGCGAACGTGCCTGTTCCTGGTCTGTCCGCGCGACATTCCATACCTGCATGATGTACGCCTGCCTGCGTTTTTGGGGATCGTCGATCTTCTCGATCAGGTCTGTCCTCAGCGTCCCGCCCTGGTCGACCTGGTTCGCCGACAACCCGAGTATGGCGTCGTCGCGCGCGGGACCGGCGGGCTGATTGAGTACCCAGTTCATGGCCCCCTGCGGATCGGTGCGATGCCAGGCGCTCGCCACCTGTTGCGATGCCATGGCCCGCATACCCTCGTCCTCGATCGATGCCAGCCAGGCCGCCGCCTCCTGCGGGTTGTTGTAGGCGTGGCGTGACACGACTGCCGCATAAGACTGGTCTCTCGCGGAACCGGCCGGCATGCCGTCGATCATCTGGCGCGCGGCGTAGATGTCCTGGTCAACCAGCTCATTGACGACAGCTGCCTGCATCTGGGAATAACCGGGCTGCCCGCGTTGTTGCTCGATGAAACGCCGCGCCGCCTCGGCACCGCGTTGCTGCACGAGTTGCTGGGCGATTGCCGTGCGCCACTGTGCCGCAACCGGGCCGTCCACGCGCGGTAACATCCGTATTGCCACATCCAGGTCATTCATCGCGAGATTGAAACCGGCCTGCGCGATCAGCGAGTCCGCGCTCTTCACCTCCGTGCCGAACAGATGGTCCAGCGCGGCCGCCGGGTCGTTCGACATCCACGCGCTGAATAGCGCGTGCGTTGCAGCCTCTCGATCACGAGGGTCGGCAATAGTGTCGACGTAGGCGCGGGCGGCCAGTGGATCGGCATGCGCGGCGCTCATGACGACGTTGTTGAGTGCCTGTCGTTTCACAAGTGGATTATCGATCTGCTCGATTGCCAGCAGCGCCCTTGCCGGATCGACGGCGGCTATTTGCGACAACACGGTAGCAACGAGATCGGCATTCGATGTGTCTTGCTCGAGCGCCCACTGGAGGGCCCGGTCCGGGTCCCGGGCTGCGATTTCGCCCGCGATGACGGGGCCGAGCATCGCCCGGTCATTGGGCGACGTGAGGCCGTCGTAATACTCGAGGGCACGATCGACGTCCGTGGCCGCCAGCGCGCGGAGTGCAACCATGTATTGCCCGCCTCTGGACCCCCGGAGAGAACCGGGCGGCATGTTCGCAAGGAAACGCTCGGGCTGTTCCTGCGCGTACGCTGCCTTGATCACGTCCTCGAACATCCTGCGGTGCTGCGGGTTCTGGAAAAGGCCGGCGTAAGCCAGCATGTCCGCCGAATCCCGCCTCGCCAGGTAGCCGGCCAGCCAACGCACTGCCTCCGGCTGCTGCATCGGTGGCAGCGACTGGATCCAGCCCACCGCCTCCGCAGGCGAGCGGTCGGCGATGTTATACAGGTAGCGCGCTCTCGCATTGCTGTCGGCACGCACGCCGAGCTCCTGCTCGATACGGTCCGTCTCGGTGTTGCCGAGGTAGCCGTACGCAGCCAGCATGGTCTGCGCAGCCAGGTTCTTGTCGGCGGGGCTGGAGAGACCGCGCGCGTGTTCCAGCGCGGCATCGAGGTCCAGCTTGCTCCAGGTGCGCCAGATCGTGTCTTCGAGGGACCGGTTCTTCGAGAAGCCCGGCATCCGTGCCAGCGTCAGCGCCGACAGCGGGTCCAGTTCCGCGAGCCGCAGGAACAGTATGGACAGCGCCGCATTGCGGTCGGTCGGGTCCGCGACGCGGTTCGCCTCGTGGACCAGGGCCTGCACCGCGGCGGAATCCGCCCGGCCCGCAAGCACGTACAGCGCTTCGGTTTGTGCAAAGTCCCCCGGCAGCGCGAGCGTATCCTCGATCGTGCGGATGCGCGCGTAACGATCCTGCCGGTGCGCTGCGGCATCCGCGGCCTGCATCCTTGGCACGTCCACAATGTCGCGCACCACGAGCGGTTCGTCGATCGCCGGCGGCGCGGTGCGGCTTGCGGCCAGCCACCATGCGCCGGCGGCGCCCAGCGTCAAGCCGATGAACAAAGCGGTCAGTATCCGCGCCACAACCTGCCTCCCGTCACTGAAGAGACGCCATCATGTTCGCACATTGTGGCATCGCGATGGTCGGTGCCGGATGAAATCGGGCAGGAACGGAGAATCGTGGTTCCCTCACGCCGCGACGACGCGGTTTCGCCCTTCACGCTTGGCCCTGTAGAGCCGCGTATCGGCCTCGTCGAGGATGGTCCTCGAATGCGCGTCATCCCTGATCTCCGCGATCCCGAAGCTGATGGTGACGGCGAACTCCGGCGCGATATCCGACCAGTCGGCGCCCTGCACCGCCTCTCTCAGGTCGCTGCATACCTGCACCGCGCGATCCACGCCGGTATCGGGAAAATACAGCATGAATTCCTCTCCGCCGTATCGCGACACGAAATCGGTCTTGCGGCATCCATCCCGCAGTATCGTTGCCACGCGCTCGAGTACCTGGTCGCCAATGGCATGCGAATAGCCGTCGTTGATGCGCTTGAAATGGTCGACGTCGGCAAGCGCCAGCGCTCCCGTGCATCGCCTGCGCTTTGCGAGGTCGACCTGCTGTTGCAGGTAGCTGTCTGCATGGCGTCGATTGGGCAGCCCGGTCAGCTTGTCGTGCGTGGCCTGCCGCTCGAACTCCTCCGCCTGTACCTTGAGTTCCTCGGTCCGTTCGTCGACAAGCTTTTCCAGGTGCACGCGCATCAGAGCGTACTTCATGATGACGAGCATGCCCGCGACCAGCACCGCGAGCAGCAGCACGAAGAACGGCAGCGATTCGTTGCTGAACGCGATTGCGAGCACCACGCCCGCCGCCGCCGCGACAAACTCGGTGACCATTGTGAAGCCGTTGAAGATCAACCGCGGATCGGTGTTACGCAGGTACAGCATGAACATCATTCCGGCATCGTTGATGACCTGCATGCTGACGACAAGCACGAAGACGAACATGCCGGAGCCGAAGTCGAAGGCCGTCAGCGGAACCACACCGCCGATGTATTCATACAGCAGTCCGCCACCGAGGATCACGAACATCATCAGTCCCGCGTTGTGCAGCGAGGCTGTGACGACCAGTCGTAAAGACACCCCGAGGCGCAATCTCTGCCACGGATAGATCAGCGACGCCAGCCCGTTGACCCATGCCGCATCGACCGGGCCGAGGACCAGGATGCTCATGACCTGGGCGATGCGGTCGAAGGACACGTGGCCGAAAACCGGGTGTGGAAATCCCGCCGCAATGGTGAACAGGCCGAACACCAGGAAGAACGCGGCGGTTCCGATGCCGTATCCCCTGGCGAGCAGACCGGTATCCGCCGCCGCGACAGACACCGCGACAACGGCCGAAATCAGCAGCAGCAAGGAATACACGAGATCGGGCCGCCACCGGCGGCCGTCTTGCGTGCGGGCTGTCGAGCTGGAATCGGTCATAACCAGTAAGAATTATGCCTTATATGGGCCAGCCCGACCGTGACGCGCGTAACCCAATTCCTCCCGTCCGCGGCACTATTTGCCGGGATTCTTGTCTTATCCGGGGCCTGTAGCAGAAAAACTCGGGGGGCTTTGACTCATGGTGTCTTTCAGGATCAATTCCGAAGAAGTTTCTTTTGACGGCGACCCGGGCACGCCGCTGCTCTGGGTGATACGGGATCACCTGCGACTGCGGGGCACCAAGTTCGGCTGCGGTATCGGCCAGTGCGGAGCCTGCACCGTGCACGTGGATGGTGCGGCGCAACGATCCTGCGTTGTACCGGTTTCGACGATTGAGGGCCGCAACGTCACGACGATTGAGGGCCTGGCCCCATCGGATAATGCATTGCACCCGGTGCAGCAGGCGTGGCTCGAGCACGACGTGCCGCAGTGCGGGTATTGCCAGGCCGGCCAGATCATGGCGGCCGTGGATTTCCTGAAACGCAATCCGGAGCCGAGCGACGCCGATATCGACAACAACATCACCAACATCTGTCGCTGTGGGACCTACGTGCGTATCCGCAAGGCCATTCACCGTGCGGCCGAACTCACGGCGGGAGAAAAATCATGAATGCCGTACCCGGGAATCACCGCTTTACCCGCCGGCAAGTGCTGATCGCCGGTATCGGTGCCGCCGGCAGCCTCGTCGTCGGCCTGCCGACATTCGCTTACGAAGAGGAAGGCGAGCGCATGATCGGCTTCTTCATCCAGATCAACCCCGACGGCAGCGTCGTGATCGGCTGCAAGGACCCGGAGATCGGCCAGGGATTGCGGACGGCGGTGCCGATGCTGGTGGCGGAGGAGCTCGACGTCGACTGGCGCAAGGTGCGCATCGAACAGATGCCGCTCGGCATCGTCAAGACCGCCGATGGCTACACCTGGAAATACGGCGGCGGCCAGGGCGTCGGCGGCAGCACCGGTTTGACGAGTAACTGGGAGCTGATGCGCCAGATCGGCGCCGGTGCGCGCCGGCAGTTGATACTCGCGGCCGCACGACGGCTCGGCGTGGACGCATCGGAGTGCGGTACCCGGCCCGGGTACGTCGTGTGCGCATCGCGCGATGCCGAGGTTCCATACAGCGAACTCGTCGTCGAGGCAGCGGCGCTCCCGACAAGCGACGAACCCGCACCGCTCAAGGCCATGGGCGACTATCGCATCGTCGGCACACGCCGCAATACGATAGACGCGCGCGACATCGTCACCGGCAAAGCGATGTACGGTATCGATACGGTGCAGCCGGATATGCGCTACGCGGTCATCGCGCGCGCCCCCGTCCTCAATGCGCGGGTCAAGTCGTTCGACGATGCGAAGGCTCGTGCTATCGAAGGCGTGCTCGACGTATTCAGGATCGACGGCCCACAGCCCGGGGAACCCTACGTCATCCTTGCGAGCGGCGTGGCCGTCGTCGCGACATCGACATGGGCGGCCATGCAGGGGCGCGCCGCGCTCGACATCGAGTGGGAAGCAAGCCCGAACTCGTCAGACAGCAGTGAACGTTTCTGGCGTGAGAACGAAGAGATGCTCGAAGGCGACGGCCAGGTCGTGCTCGACGATGGCGACTACGATGCCGCGATGGCGGCCTCGGCGAAGACCATCAGGCGCCGGTACCGCGTGCCGTTCGTTTCCCATGCGCCCCTCGAGCCGCAGAACTGTTACGCATTCGTAAAAGCCGACGAGTGTCACATCATCGCGCCAACGCAGATGCCGGCTGGCGCATCGAGAGCCGCCCACGCAGTCACGGGCATTCCCCGCGAGAACATACGCGTCGAGATGACGCGCGTTGGTGGCGGATTCGGCCGCCGCCTGACGAACGATTACGTCGCGGAAGCGGCGATGGTTTCCAAGAAGACCGGCTGGCCGATCAAGCTGCAATGGTCACGGGAAGACGACATCAAGAACGACTTTTATCGCCCCGGCGGGCTGCACGAGATGCATGCCGGCATCGACGCGGACGGCAGGATCACAGCCTGGGCACAACGGCTCGCGAGCGGCAGCAAGTATTATCGGCGCCCCGACATGCCGGACGAGAACCTGTACCAGGCGGAACTGTACGTCGATGACTTTCCGCGGCGCATCGTCGACAACGTGCGCATGGAGTATTTCCACAACGCGATCGGTCTGCCGCGGGGCTCCTGGCGTGCGCCTGCCCACACGGCAAATGCTTTCGTGATCCAGAGCTTTATCGACGAGATTGCCCACGAAACCGGGCAGGACCCGCTGCAGTTGCGACTGGACCTGCTCGGCGAATCGCGCGAGCTCGAGTACTCCGGCCACGGCGGGCCCACCTTCAATCCGGGGCGGCTCGCGCGCCTGCTACGATTCGTCGCCGAACGCATCGACTACGGCAGGCGGCTGCCGAAAGGCAGGGGCATCGGGCTCGCCACACACTTCACGTTCGGTGGCTACGCGGCGCATGCGATGGAGGTGACGGTGGCCGATGGCCGGCTGACGATCGAGCGCATCGTCGCGGCGATGGACTGCGGCTACGCCGTGCATCCGAACGGCGTCGACGCACAGCTGCAGGGCGGCACCATCGACGGCCTCAGCACGGCGCTTGGCCTCGAGATCACCGTGCGGGACGGCCGCGTCCAGCAGAACAATTTCGACGACTATCCGCTCGCACGGATCGCGGTGGTGCCGAGCCTGTTCGAGACCCACATTCTTAATTACGACGACGTGCCGACCGGCGTCGGTGAGATCGGCATTCCGTCCGCAGCGCCCGCGCTTACCAACGCGATTTTCGCCGCAACCGGCAAGCGCATCCGAAACCTGCCGATCCGGGATCAGCTGGCGGACGGCAAGCAGGTCGACATGACGTCCATGGCCAGCCAGGTGGTCTGAACCGTCCGGTAATGCGCCATCAGGCTTCGGACCAGGCTTTCTTCAGCCAGGCCTTGACCTCCCTGTCGACGTCGGCCGGCTTTTCCAGCCGTACGCGGTGGGACACCATCGCGTTGAAACTGCCCGACGTCTCCAGCCGCCCGGCGGCCGGTTCGCCCTTGAGATTGATACCGAGATCGACACGCGTCCGCGTCGACGGCTGCACGATGGCGAACTGCTTGTTACGGCGCAGGCTGACGTAGGTCTTCTTCGGGGCGACTTCGACGTCCCTACCGAATGACCGGGCGGCCTTGATAATGGCATCGTAAATTGGCTTGAGGTCCGCCTTGGGCCCAGCGTATTGCGCAGCGGCCAGGTCCGTTCCGCCGTCCGTCTTGCTGCCGGCGTCGCTCTTCAGAAACTTGTGCGCTACGAGGTTTGCGTAACCGTGAGTGAGACCATGGTCAGCCTTCAGTGCCTTGACGATCGCTCCGTGTTTTTCGGCACCGGTCTTCTTCGCTTCAGCCAGCCACTGCTCCAGCGTCTTGCCGGTCTTCGCCTTCATGTTGGCGACCATCGAGGCCGCCATGTCTTCGGGTGATGCAGGCATCGCTTCGTCTCCTCGTTTATTCGGCTTTATCCAGCGGCCAGTTCTCGGCGCGCATGGTTTTCGGCATCAGCGGCGCCATGAGCGAGTACATCGCCAGTGTGATCCGTGCGCCGAAGGTGACCTGGCCGGTTTCCACCCAGGACTTGAAGTTGTCGACGATGAAGCGGGAGCCGCTCGCCATCGATTTCTCGCTCTTCGAGCCCGCGAGCACCTGTTCGGTAATCAGGGAGAATTCGGTTCCGCCGTCTTTCTCCTCGAGTGTGTAGGTAACCCTGGACGGCGGGTCGGGCAGTGCAGTGAGCCGGAAGGTCGTCACCAGGCGGTGCGGCGGATCCATCTCGAGGATGCGGCCGATGACCGCGACAGCCTTGCCCTGGTTCGAGGACACGCGGTAGGCATTTCCCGCTGCAATCGCTGCCGTATCCCACGAGCCGTTCCAGAAGAAAGGCCTGGGTCTCGTCGTGTCCACGAGTTCGGACCAGACCTTGTCGATCGGTGCCTTGATCAGGACCTTGTAAACCTGTTTTTCCGCGTACTTCTGGTCGTTCATTTGCGTTGCTCCCCCCTGCTTTCGCCGTCGTCCTGCTCACCCATTTCTGCCAGGTACTTGATGCGCGTCACCTGCCCCGCCCAGTACGCGCTGTATTCCGTCGTCCAGCGCTCATGGATCATCTGTATCGGCACGGCGTTGAAGTAAAGCTTCCTCAGGCGACCCTCCTTCTCGGAAACGATCAGGTTCGCGTCCTCGAGGACCGCCAGGTGTTTCATAACCGCGATACGGCTTACGTCGAATTCCCTGGCCAGCGCCCCGACGGCGATGCCCGGCCTGTGCCGTACGATGTCGAGCATACGTCGCCGGCTTTCGTTGCCGAGCGCCTGCAGCACGGCGTCCATATCACGGTCATCAAACATGTAACCGATAGGTTACCTATTCTTCCCGTGGTGTCAATCCCCCCTGTAGGAGCGGGCCTCGGCCCTCGATCGGCGGTGGCAGGTGTACGCGCAATTACGAATAGTGCGAGGTGCCGGCCGGCTCCGAGAATCGCGGTCACATGGCGCTTTCCAGCAGACAACAGGCGGCGGCGAAATTCCGCCGTGCCATCGCGCGCAGTAACGAGCTGCATTCCGAATACCTCGACAATCCGGCCCTGTACGAGTCTTACGATCGTTTCGCCCGCTGGCAGCTGGACTACATGCTGCCGTTCTTTTCGGACCTGCTCGAACCCGAAGGTTACGCCGAGGCGGTCGATTTCATCGTCAGCGATCTCGCCGGTGTCGGCGTCAGCGAACGCGATCGCGACATCGAGCGTGCCGCACCCGTCATCGTGAGAAGCCTGCCGGCA
>Ga0209536_100006235_pt1 | contig 18287 bp, 12 predicted proteins | sample DeeMarSeWOR28_12_FD_187461 | JGI IMG/M metagenome (GOLD analysis project Ga0209536, IMG submission 187461) | Marine sediment microbial communities from White Oak River estuary, North Carolina - WOR-2-8_12 (SPAdes) (version 2) | ecosystem: Environmental > Aquatic > Marine > Intertidal zone >... | reverse complement strand
ACCTGGGACCTTCCGCTTAGGAGGCGGACGCTCTATCCAGCTGAGCTACCGGGGCCCGGGGGAGCAGTTTCTTTCCAAAACGGCTCGGAATCAAACCGCACGAGGCTGTCTTGTTACAGAACATGAGACTGATCTGGTGTATGAGCGCACTTTGGAAAGTAAAAATATTCTATTTAACAGTTTATTAGAGTTAATTATTACTGCGGTTTCTTCATTGGAGGCCCCTGGAAGATCAAATGATTTCCGATCTCACCGGTCAGCAGTGACTCAACCGTCTGTTTGTCGGACTCCCGCTCTTCGATGCTCGCTCCCTTGCTGCAGGAGCGAGCATCTATATACCTGGGGTGCCGCACAGCCCCCCGAGCGCGCGAGCAACGATTATCTAAATCGGTGAATCAAGTATCCCGTTCCGCCAATCGACTCCCAGCCAGGGGGAGGAGATTCTCCGCCGGTCGGTTCAGCTATCACAGCTTCCGCACCAGCCTCGGCAAACGCCTTCAGGGCGCGCTCCCGCTGTTCAGCATCAGCCTCCCAGAATACCCGGATATCCTCGGGGTGAATTTCCGCGATGATCTTTAGCCTCGCCAGCCTGGCCCAGTAGGCCGAATAGGAGTATCCGATGAAGCCAACCTCGTCTCCCCGCTCCAGACCCTGTTCAAGCAGCGCCTCGGCAATGGCCGGATGATCGGCACTGTGCCCATCCGAAAACTGGCTCTCATAGGAACCTGATTCCGACAGCGGCGAAAATCCGACCATGGCTCCAAGACCCTCCAGGTTCAGCGCCGCAATGTTTATCCAGACGAAGAGCACCAAAAGAGCGCCACCCGAATTGACAACCCTACGCCCTGGCTGAGTATTCGGCAGATGAACGAGGTTGAGTAGTCCGGACCAAAGGATGACGACGAAGGGCGCAATATAGCGGTACGCGACATGGACCAGGGAATAGAGACCGAAGCAGGAGAGAGCCCACAGCGATACGAGCATCCCGGCCACAAGATGTTTTCTGGATCCAATGGTGCCCAGACTGGCCAGGATCAAGAACAGAGCGACCGCCGTAAATCCGCCCTGCACGCGGAAAAACAGTTCGAAGTAAATCATCGCCTGGGTGATGATGGCTCGAGCCTGCTGAAGCACCTCAATGCGAGGCTCGAGACCCGCTGTCCAGTAACTGGGGTTGTAGGACATGGGATAAGTACCGCCAATCGGTTCCGCGAATTCGTAGATCGGCGGATCGTCGAAAATTTTTCGAGGGGGATGCTCTGGCTCTCCCTCAAGACGATCCAGGGCCGCGTGGAAATTCGGATACGGCATCTCATTGACGTGCTTGAGATACGTGAACCGTCCCACGTCACTGAAGATTGGCTGACCGTACTGCAAAGACAAGGCCAGAAGGAATGGCGCCGCAACGATCAAGAACGCCACAGCGCTCACCAGGACTCTTTTAAACCTGCCTGGCCCAGTCGCAGGGATCATCGCGGTAAATAAAATCAAGACGATCGCGAGCGGCAGGAGTGCTGCTTTCGCCAGATAGCCAAGGCCGAGCACAAGACCCAGTTTCACGCCTGTGTTCACAGACTCTGGTGATCTGGACAGCGCCAGGAACAGGCCGGCCGCCAGATAGACGAGCGCGGCGATGCTCATGTCGGGGTTCACGGCCCAGATCTCGATCATGTTCAGCGAGGACCAGATGAACAGGGAATAACCCAGCACCAGCCATAGAGCGGGATGAAAGCTCACCGTCTCCGGCGTCGTTTTTGAGCCGGCTGTCTTGCACAGGGTCAGTTCCCTCCAGAAATACTCGAAACACAGCAGGGCGACTGCGTAGATGACGAAATTTGTGATCTGAACCACAGGAAATTCCCAGTGGATCGACGGCTGAACGATCTTCAAGACCAGGCCCAGAATCCATGAATACAGGGGGCTCCAGATGCCGTTGATTGCCATGTCCCAGTCGCCACGCAGGTAGGCATCGCCCATGTCCAGATAGTCGATACCGTCCTCGTTCATCGACTGTTGCAGAACCGCTACTGTTGTATGGGCGGCGCCGATTGCGAGGGCGATAATCCGCATCACGTTTCGAAGCCACGCTGGGGATTTTGTCGCCAGCTCCGCCGCTGTCACAGGTAATACCTCGCAGTCATTGGACGCAGCCGGGCTGATTCAGAGTTCACGAAATCCTGACCAATATGATACGACTTCAAGGGGACACCCCTTCTTCGGGTCTTCTCGGTGCGGTTTCTGGTTTCCAGGAGTTTGCAACGTTATGCAGCCAGAGGCAGAACATCATTACGACGAATAGCACATGGCCTGCGTTGTTTCGGCCCGAACGGTGTTCGTCGGCAAGGCGCTTGACCTCGTTGACCTGGAGGAAAATTGCCAGATCGTCCCGTACCGATTCCAGGGAGTCAAAGAGCATCTCGCGTAGATATCCACGCATCCACTGGTCAACCGGAATGTTGAAACCGGATTTGGGCGCTCTCAATATGCTTCCCGGGACCGATCCGCGTAAAGATTCGCGCAGAACATGCTTTCGAACATGTCCGTGCCTCAATTTGTAGGCGTTGGGCAAAGAGGCACAGTAGCGAACCATATCCACATCCAGGAACGGGACCCGCACCTCAAGGCCGTTTGCCATGCTCATTCTGTCCACCTTCACCAACATGTCATTCGGAAGATAAAACGATGTGTCTGCATGCAACAGCCCTGCCAGTGTTCCTCGGGCGGCCGGCACCTCCTCTATGTAATCCGCGTACTGCTGAAGCGGCGCCGAGTTCGTCACTCGGCTTCTGAATTCCTCCGTATAGAGGCAGTCTTTCATCGGGTCATTAAAGATCACCCGCCACGCGGAATGATCCAGCCCCGGACCGAGTTCGGCGCCGTAGAGAAAGCGGCTGACGATATCCTCCAGAGGATATTTCGCGTTCGTTCTTGGTATCAATGCCGCCAGAGGCAAGATGATCTTTCGTCGAACGAAACCCGGCAACATTCTGTAATAGCGCGCGGCCAGAGTCGCCGAATAAGTGCCGTATCCTGCGAGAATCTCGTCAGCACCGTCTCCGGACATTGCCACTTTGAAATGTTGAACCGCCTGTTTGCAAAGCAGATACATGGGAAGACAGGAGGAATCCGCCGTAGGCTCCTCTAAATGTCGCGACAGATCCGCCAGAATTCCTGCATCGGCCAGCCCGACGATCTGGTCCGAGAAGTCCACCCCAAGCGCCTGAGCTGTTTGCCGTGCTCGGTCAATTTCGTTGAACCCCTGCCAATCCAGTCCAACACCGAACGCACGCACGGGCCCCGCGTCCGCTCCGATCATCGAACGCACGATAGCCGCCGAATCCAGACCGCCGGACAAAAAAGCGCCAACTCCGACGTCGCTGATCATCTGTGACCCGGTTATGCGGTCCAGCAAAGCCGTAAACTCACTCGTCGCCTCAGCCGGGGAAAGATCAATCTCACTCTCCGTGTACGGAGATTGCCAGAACCTTTGAAATTCCACGCCTCGGCCAGACACCAAAGCTGTGTGTCCGGGCTGCAACTGTGAGACTGATTCAAATCCTGTTCTGGGCGCGGGCGTGTAGCCAAAGGTCAGAAACGCATCCAGGCCGACAAAGTTGAATCGCCTGTCTACCGCCGGATCTCGAAGTAATGCCTTGATCTCGGAACCAAAACGAAATGAATCCCCGGCGAGGGAGTAGAACAGCGGCTTAACGCCCAAGGGATCCCTGGCAAGAAACAAGGTCTTGTCAGTACTGTCCCAGATGGCAAATGCGTAGATTCCGGAAATTCTCTGAACGACATCCCGCCCCCATTCCTTATAACCGGTCAACACGACTTCTGTGTCGCCAGTCGAGCGGAACCGATGACCGCTGCGTTCGAGCAATGATCTGAGTTCCTGGAAATTGTAGATCTCGCCGTTGAAAGTGATTACGAATCGATTTGTTTCATCGGTCATCGGCTGACTCGCCGCATCCGAAAGATCGAGTATGGACAGGCGACGATGACCGAGACCCGCGGGACCGTCGGACCAGATACCCTCTCCGTCCGGCCCTCGATGCGCCAGCGTCCGGGTGGTAGCCAGCAAAAGATCCCGATCGACCGGGCGCTGGAAATCCTGGTAGTGGAAAATGCCCGCTATGCCGCACATTTGCGTATTGATCCCCCGGTTCGATCAGACGCGGTCAATCCCAGGAGTCTTCGAAACGTTCCTTCCTCAATTCGGTTACCTGATCCGCCACTACACCAATAAAAATGGTCAGAAGGCCCGCGATGATTGCCGTACCGGCCAGCGTTGGAAATCCCGCCCCCTTTTCAAGGGCCACGATGACACCGTAGATCAGGCCAGGGATCACAAGTGACAGCCCGAGAAGAGTGAAGACTTTCAGCGCGTTGAAAAGAACAACTAACCGGAATATCAGCCGGAGAGTCCCGAGCCCGTCCGAAATCAAGCGGACCTTCGACTGTCCTTCCCGGCGTCGCGCCTTGATGGGCACATAACCAACCCTGTAACCACGCTCGACGAGACACAACGTGGATGTTGTAGACGCAGAAAAACCATTCGGTAACAAATGCGCATACCGACGTATGAGGTCCACGGGAAAACAGCGCAGACCTGAATTGAGATCGGGAATCGGTTGGCCCACGAGAAAACGAGCCACGAAAGTGAGTAGAGCCTTACCCGCCACCCGATCGATCTGACGGGCGGATCCCTGACCCCGAACGCCGACAACGGCATCCTGTTCGCCTGTAATCACCGGAAGCGCCACGGCCAGAAGATCTTCCGGTCGATGCTGGCCGTCTCCGTCATACCACGCAACATAGCTTCGGGAGGCACTCCGCATGCCCGTCTTGAGTGCGGCTCCATACCCGCAATTCCGGCTATGGGAAAGAACCTTGATCCCGTGGAGATCTTGGACTGCATCACCGGTTCCGTCGTCTGAGCCATCGTCAACCACGATTATCTCGAGCTTCGGACACGCAGACTTGAGCTCTTCCACCGTCTTCCGGATGGCCGTCACCTCGTTGTACACCGGAATGATTACCGACAATTCCGAAAGTGCGTCTCTGCTGCCCAGATCGATGAAAAATTCATCTGTATGGGTACCGCGCTTTGCGCAAGCTGGATCAGCAACTTCGGTATGAGATGATTGCACCGGCTTCATTGGTCATATTACCTGCTGACACCCCACCAAGGGCCCTTCGCGTCGCCACTTTCCCGACTGCCTGCACTGGTCAATCTTACAACTCAGAACCTGACTTCCGGCCGCAGCACGTCTAGATACTCCACATCTCGCATCATTGATAGCTGAACCGTTGTTTTTCTGACACTTCGATGCGGGATCGGTCCGATGGCCGATAAACAAAAAAGAGCTCATTCGTCCGTGTGGCCCGCCGCAGATAGCTGTACGTGCCCAACGGATTGCGTTTCAGGTTATACAACCCGTTCATAGCCAGCTGGAAAAACCGTTCCACCGGATCCCCAGCCGTAATGGGCCTTGGCGCGGACCTCAAGTCATGCATGGATTCAAGAGCAAATAGTTTTCGCTGTCGATCGTTGGGGTCCAGGTTAATGGAGAAAATGCCACCGAATAGGGTGCTGTCATCAAACCACGGAGGTAACGTCATGGCCGTATTGGCCGGACCAAAGGGATAGTACTCGCTCAGGACATGATGATTCGTATACAAAAGCAGCAGCGCATTTCGTCCGACACCAGCCTCCATCGCTTCTAGAAGGGCTATTGTGCTGAATTGATGATCGGGTGCGGCATCCAGTAAGGGATGCGGGGCGACGATTACGGTCGGACGCACGTTTCGAATCAGATTTCGGAAATCCTGGACCAGGCTGTCCCAGCTTGGCTCGGCGCGTCGTCCGTCTAGAAGCTGCGCTACCGCCCCGCCACGATAAACATTTGGATCCTGGTCGGAAACGGGGCTCCCTTCCTTCGCTTTCTCTCGCTGCTCGAAAAGCCGCGTCAGAGACTCGTTCCAATAACCGAAGTTAACGATTCGTTCAGGTACCACGCCGCCCCAGGTGGGGACCACCAGGCTGTCCCAGACTCTGACAGTCCCTCGCAATAATTGCCGGCTGCGGATCTCCGGCTCCAGATGCCGATAGAGCTCATCCACGGAGTCGCCCGCCGTGATCGTGGCCACATAGGAGTCGAGCCGGGAATAGAGCCCAAACGCAGCAATCTCAGCATCATCAGGATGGGGCGCGATCACAAGGAGCCTGCCCCTGGTGGCCTCTTGATTGGAGAAAAGAAGCAGCTCACGTCCCTGCTGCGGCCATGATATATGGCTGCCTGACATGGACACACGGCGAGCCGATTTCACAATTTCCGGACCAAAAATGATGAATCGTCGTCCTTTTGCGCCCCTCTCGAAATATTGAACGGTGCGCACATCTCCCGATTGGAGCTGGACCGAAGGTTCGAACCAGTGACCGAACAGGCTCGTCTCAAGCGTTATCGGCAACACAGCAGTGTCCCAATGTTCATCTACAGGCGGGATTGAAAACCCCTCCTCAGTGACCTGAACTGGGATCTTTTGGAGAGCTTTAGGTGCGAACGAATAACGGTAATCTTTTTGCACGTCATACCAATAGAGCCCACTGCGGCGTTGGTATTCAAAAAAAGCGACGGCCAGGACGATCAGAAGTCCGGCCAGTATTGCCCATCGAAGCCCGGTCCCGAGCGTCACCGTTGCCGACCCCAGCGCCCGTGCGCGCTACCCATCACTTAGCGAACCGGCGCCGGCCAGGCCCTTTATGTGATCAGCAAGCCGGATAGCCAACGCGCCTATTGTCAGGGTCGGATTCGCATACCCGCAGGTTGGAAACACTGAGCTGCTGGCCACGTAGAGATTCGACATCCCATGAATCCTGCAATTCGCATCCACCACGCCGGTTCTTGGATTGTTGCTCATACGAGTCGTGCCCATGTGATGCCCGAACCAGCTGAGATTTCTACTCCAGGCGTCATTGTCTTCCAACAACAGCTCATTAATACGCACTCGACCCATTCCGAGGCGTCCGAACTCCTGTGCCAGAAGATTCACTGTCCTCTCAACAGTGAGCCGCTCCAGTTCACCAACGTTCCAAGCCAGCTTGATTCTCGGCATGCCAAGTTCGTCTTTCTCATCCGACATTGTCAGCCGATTACTGGAAACGGGCGCCACTTCCGTACGCGCAATCAGCCCGAATCCTGTGACGGGACTCTCGGTCACTCTCATGTAGCTTTCCCGGAGGACATTATCCAGGTCACGTAGAACGCGCCAGACATGGCCACCGACATCATCCGGCCAACGTCTTGACTCTATGGCCCTAGCCAGCTTCATCAAAGAGTCCATCCCCTCGCTTGGCTCGTGACGTATTGATCCATGTAGGGCAACACTGCAATTGAGAATACCCAGCCTCTCTTGGGCCTCCGCGCTCGGTCCCCAGCCAAGGATGATGCTACCGGAATCAAATTCCCGTTCGTAATAAGCCCGGAGCCGGTCGGGCTCCACAGAAAATACTACGCCACCGGCATCCGGATGCGGGTGTTCCATGAAGAAACGGCCGACCAGATCGTGACTGTTCCCCAGTCCTCTAGGCTGGTTACGGCTCGAGGCCAGTAGCAACCGCGCTGTCTCGATCCCGCCACAAGCAATTACATAAGCTCCCGCAGAAACATCTGATTTTCTACCATGGAGGTCCTGCAGAGAGATTCGGGTTACGGAGGAACCAAGCGTATCAGTGGCAATTTCGGTGGCGTTCGCGTGCAGAAGAAGTCGTATATTCTTCGAAGCTTGGAGCCCTCCCAAATATGCAGTTCCAAATACAGTTGGAGGGCTCAGTTGCCATAGAATGTGGCGTAACTTCGCCCCATCCAACGGCAGTGTTTCGGCTGTGCCAAAATTCCATTGGTCGACCCCGTACCGATACGGGCCAAGCTCAAAGAGTGGTTGGGCGCGACGATAGAAAGGAGCCAGATCGGCAAGTTTGATGGGCCACCCGCTGTTCTTGACCCATGCCCTCGCTTGGAAGTCCGACTCATCCAGAGGCGCGCACCACCCACCCCAAACATAACTGGTGCCACCGAAGATACGAAACCTGGATTTATGCAGCTTGAAGTCGCCTCGTTCGTTGATGCCCCGATAAAGATTCTGGGTGTCCTTATCGAGTTCGAGGCCGCCGCTCTCTACCAGCAGGACACTAAGGTCTGTACCCTCGAACTCCTTTGCCATGGCGATACCGGCGGGACCGGCACCTATAATGCAGATATCCGCTTCTAGCCGACTTCCAGTTGGAATCTCTTCGAAGTAGGCCAGCATGCCTTAGCCCGTTGAACAAATGGCCGCGAGCGCGCAGAGACGAGCTTCCGTTCGCGCCACAAGCCAGCCATCGATCACTATCAGATCTCCTCGGACAAAGTCTTGCTGGCGCAAACGCAGGACTTGAGCATTCAAAAGCGGGAACCTGTCGCTCATGATGAGCCCCTCACCACCGAAGACTCTATCGACAAGCCACGCCGCGGATCCCTCTTCCGGAACCTTTTCGAGGTACTTTCGCCCCATCAAGACAGACGCATCCAGATTGCTTTTAAAAAAATCCCGCAGGCAGTCGGCAAGCTCATACTGATGATCTGTCGATCGGAGGCCGAAAAGCAGGGCGCCGACCATAGATGGCACTCCGATGAGAAACCATCGGCGCGAAAAAATAGCACCTTTGTTTTTTGAAATTTTCATCGATAAAAGCGCGATGTATCCAGGTGTCCTTCACCGTGAATTGGTGTCGAATAGTGTCCTTCGATTACGAGCTTATGTATGTGATATCGATCCCATATTGCGGACCTTCAACTGTGTATTCTTCTGTATGGAAAAAATAATCCGGTGTTTGGAGTTCCCGGCATTCGGGAATCTCTTTCCCCGCCGCGAACGATACTTGGGAACATGACTGTTTGTGACACCTGGACCGCGGACAATTCTTTGACTGAAATTGCCAATACCGATTTTTATACGCAACGTTCGCGCAGGGTGACTCCAAACTCATGATAGCCGTAACACCGCAACGACATACCGCGGGCTGCCGGACTTTCGACCATGCCTGACCCAGGTTTCCCGACAGATAATCGCTCCCCTTCCGATCCGGGATCACGATGTCACCATTCCGGTCATTCCCCTGTAGTAATTTTGACCATTGCGTTTCTCCTTTTGTCCGCCCTGGTCCCGGCCCTTCTGAAGCCCGCTGAGTTTATGCAGGATGACTCGTACTTCTATCTTCAGATCGCCCACAACATCGTTGCCGGTCTCGGCAGCTCTTTCAACGGCATTACCCCTACCAACGGTTATCACCCCCTTTGGCTATGGATAGTAACGGCACTCAGCATTGCCGCCGATGGCGACAAGATCACTACTCTATACCTAGTTTTTCTCTTGCAGGGTTTTCTTGCCATAGTGTCCCTGCTTATCCTGAATCGCCTCACGATCTCAATGGGTCTTCGCCACGGGCTTATAGCGCTGGCTGTACTTTCGGCCTACCTTCTTGGCACCGGGATTTACGGGTCCGAAGCCCATATCAACGCCCTAAGCCTGTTAGCAGGGCTCGCATGCTTATGGATGGCGCTTGGTAAGCGAAGCCTTGGACTCTGGTTTGTCACAGGCTGTCTATTCGGTATCGCCTGTCTCGCAAGACTCGACAATATATTCCCGATTTTCTTCTTATCGTTATTCTCTGCCCACTGGTTAGCCCGCAACGACATCCGCCGCGCGATCCGGATGGCCGTCTTGATGAGCTTAGGCGGGTCTATCGTTTTTCTGCCTTACCTTATTTCGAATCTTGCAGCCTATGGTCATCTAGTCCCGATCAGCGGCGCTATCAAGAGTACTTTTCCGGCTGCAAATCCTGATCTGAACAATCTTGGCTCTCTGGGGAAAGTCGCTGCCCCTTTCGGTCTCGTCGCCCTATCGATCGGTCTTTTTCTCGACAGCGACTCCAGAAGACGGGTCATATGGTTTGGGCTAGGAACGGGTGTACTACTTCACGCCGTGTATATCATCTGTTTTACGGACCACTATACGTTTTGGGCATGGTATTACGTGTCGGCAGTCGTCACCAGCGCACTATGCGCGAGTTATCTATACGAATGGCTGTTACGCAGGACTGAGAAATGGATCTCCCGCACAGCAAAAGCAACCATTGCCATCGCTTGCGCGGTACTAGTGCTGTCCGCTGGCTCTGCAAGGGCCTGGCTCAAAGCATACGAAGTAAAAAAAATAGGTCCGATGAATATTGACTTGCGGATTAACGAGTATCGCTGGCCGGACGAATTCGGCAGGTGGATGAAGGCAAATCTGCCGGCCGGAAGCAGGATTTTTGTCTACGACTGGCCGGGAGCTCTGGCGTACTACTCAGATCTTCCGCTACTGCCGATGGATGGCCTCGTCAGCGATTATCAATACAACGACGATCTTGTGCGACTTGGCGTACACGATTACCTGTGCGCTAAGGATGTTAAATACTTTTTTGGCTTGATCGAGCCCTGGGAAGAGGATATACAAGTCACGGTTACGGCACCCCTCTACCGTAAACCCGTCGGAACACTACAGCTCCCACAAGAGGACATCATTGTCCGAACCAGGGAAGTACTGAGCCGACCGGATGAAGCCTTGCCATTTGCGATATGGCGAATACACTGCAGGCCTTAGTCGGCAATCCCTCCTCTATCACAGCCCTCGAGAGTCAGCGCAGCCTCGAGATCACCCGCCGCGGATCTGCCCCTGAGCGACCGCTAAGCAGTGCGGTCGGCACTCAGAGGGGCAGTCTTTTGAAGATGCGTTCAGGGATGATGCGGATCACCAGCATGATCCACCGCCAGAACCAGGGTACATAGGCGATATCCCGTCCGGTAACAATCGCGCGGTGAGTACTCTTGGCCACTGCAGCAGGTGTCGCCCAAAGAAAGCCTTTCTTGAAGTGCGCCGTCATCGGCGTATCGACAAACCCAGGTTTTATCGTAACTACACGTATGCCGAGACGACTCAACCGGCACCGCAGACCCTGTGCATAGTGACTGATAGCAGCTTTCGCAGAGCCATAGAGATTATTGGATGCCCGCCCCCGGTCTCCCGCGACCGACGAAATAACTGCCAGTGTTCCCGCGCCTGTTTTTTCGAAATAGTTGGCCAGATGCGTCATCAAACAAATAGTGCTGGTTGCATTGACCTCGAGGCAACGCCTGACGAGATCGGGATCGGTGTTCGCCAGCTGCTGATCAGGTAGCGTTCCGTGGCCGATCAGGGCAACGTCCATCCCACCGAGCGAGGTTGTCGCTTCTATAATTGTTTCTTCATGCATCTCGAAGTCCGTAGCGTCGAGCACTGCAAATGCAACCTTGCCCGCGCCGCGCACACGAAGATCTTCAGCAATCGACTCGAGCCTCAATTTGCTACGACCCACCAGGAAAAGAGAGTCGCCATCAGCAGCGAAAAGTCGGGCCGTAGCTTCGACAATGGCCGAAGTTGCTCCGAAGACTAGTATCCTTTTCATGTGCTTGAGCCGGTGACCCTTCTCCAGAAACTGGAGGAGATAGAAGGATCCACGCAACGAAGCATATCCTCCCAGCTAGGGAAACCTGCCCTAAAGGTTTCCGGCGACATCCTGGCATCCTTGGCGGGATAAAGGGCACCACCGGCGCTGGTGACGAGGGCGTCAAAACTCTCCAGAAGCTCCATCAACGGCTGACCGCGATTCGGAAAATCAATCGCCATCGTAATTCCGGGTCTTGGAAACGACAGAAGGCCCGGCGATGACCGATCGCCAAAAACCTTCAGCACTGTCAGAAAAGGCGGGGCGACAGATCGCGCTGCCCTATCCAGAATTTCGCCTACCACGTTCAGAGCGCTCTCTGACGGGACAACGAATTGGTACTGAAGCATACCCTGGGTACCGTAGAGGCGATTCCAGCTGCCGACGACATCCAGCGGGAAAAAGAATGGTACGTAGTGGGTATTAACGCGGCCTGCAGATACACCGTTTTTCATCGCATACAGGGTATTGAAGAGCCTCACAAGTGGTCTCGTAACCATCCGAATCGGTGGCACGCACCCTAGATCGATTTTTTCCGGCTCGGGCAATACCCTCTTGGAACCCGTCGTCGCATGATTGCCGCGGAAAAACACGCCTCGACCGAGCTTGCGGCCCGTCGCCAAAGCGTCGATCCATGCAACCGTATACTCGAAAGCCGTATCTGATTCTCTCGCGATCTCGAAAAACTGGTCGAGACTGTGGAACCGGATCGTTTCGCACACGATGTCCGATCCGGATATCGGCTTCAGCTGGATTTCGGCCCAGGTAATGATCCCGGTCAATCCGAGGCCACCTACCGTTGCCCGAAACCAGTCTGCATTCGAAGATGGCGAACAGATTCGCCGCGTGCTGTCACTACGCAATAACTCGAAACTCCGGATGTGGTGCCCGATTGTTCCTGCCACATGGTGGTTCTTGCCATGTATATCATTAGCAATTGCCCCGCCGATCGTCACCCACTGAGTGCCCGGCACCACTGGGAGAAACCAGCCGTCAGGAACCACCAGCCTAAGAATGTCCAGGAGAAGCACCCCACCCTCGCATCTGATGATGCCTTTCTCCCGGTCAAAGTTGATAAAGCGATCCAACCCGCGGCAATCCAGCAAAACTCCGCCGTCATTCAAACAAACATCACCGTAACTTCGCCCATTACCAAAGGGCAGTGCGCGTGTTTCGTCAGGCATTGACGGCATGTCGTCCCCTCTCCATCGCACTGCCATCGATTTCTGCATGGCGCGAGGGAAACGACCCCACGATTCGTAGGCGCGCCTTCTCATCTCAAGTCGCGATCCATAAAAGCAGGATGGCCAGCACAGCCAGCCAGTGGCTGCGGCGATCCCGGATGATGAAGATGACCGGATCTTCGTGAAGCTTTCGCCTGTGGGCGAGTAGCCATATCCGGCTGACGAGATAGAGAAGCAAGGGACACATAAGCCAGATTAACTGCGGGTGTTCGTAAAGCACGCTGACAGTATCGCTGTTGATATAAAGCGCCAAGACGAGGACTGACATCATGGCGCTCGCACTGCCCAGTTGGGAGAGCATCGGGAGGTCGTCATCCGTATATCCGCGTACTGCTACACCGGCGTGACGGTCGGTATGCAGCTTCAGTTCACTGAAACGTTTCACCAAAGCGAGACTGAGAAATAGGAACATGGAGAAACTCAGCAGCCAGAACGATGGTACGACAGTTGTGGCAGTTGCGCCTCCGATGAGCCTGAGTGTGTAAAGAGCGGCGAGGACTAATACGTCCAGAATGACCGCGAATTTAAGGCGGAGCGAGTAAGCCAGCGTCAAGGTGAAATAGACCGCAAGCGTTATCAGAAAAGGGAGAGGCAGGACAGATGCGCAAATCAAGGCTCCCGACAACAAAATCGGAATCAAAAGCACTGCGTGTTCAATTGGGATAGCGCCAGATGCTAACGGTCGTGCGCACTTGCTTGGATGATTCCGGTCAGACCGGAGATCGAGCAGATCATTTAAAAGATAAACGCTGGAGGCTGTCAGGCCGAATGACAGGAAAGCCACCGCTGCCCGACCAATAAGAGCGTACTCGTCGAGCCGATGCGCGAGAATCAGAGGAACAAAAACCAGGACATTTTTGAGCCAATGATGCAACCGAATGGCAGTTACATAATTGTGAACTCTGTTCCGATCAGGATCATTAAGAACCAGAACTTCGTCACAAAGCCGCCGTACCCTCCTGAGGAGCGCCGTCGCAGGATTTACGACGATCGCGCAGGACGCGTCGGTCCAGACCTTAAGATCTGATTTCGAATCACCCGCGTAGTCGAAGCTATTCCCCCCCGAATTTCTCCGTATCACTTCAAGCTTCTTTGATCCCTTAAGGTTCGTGTCTCCGCTGGACGCAAGAACCCTATCGAAAACGCCAAGATGATGCGCTACGGCGTTTGCGAATTTAAGAGGCGAGGCGGTTACAAGTATCACCGGCGTACCAGTGGCTCGTCTCTTCCGGATAATCTCAAGTAACTTTTCACGATAGGGGAGCGTGACGGGATCGATATTCACCCGATCGGCGATCTGCTGCTTCAGATAGGCTCTACCGTTCAAGAGCCAGACGGGCAGAAGAAATAGATAGAAAATATTCTGCTTGACTAGAGATAATACCGATTCGATGAGAAGGTCTGTACGGATCAGGGTCCCGTCGAGATCAACGAAAAGGGTCTTTTGAAGCTTGTCTTGGCTGCTATCCGACAAGATGACACCTCGTCCTCGATCGAAACTCTGCAATGATCCTCTCTTCGCCTGTTCCTATGGATCTTTCGCCGGCAATCCACAGGTTTCCCAGGCAGATCCTATCAAGAGTTGCCTCTGCCAGCCCCGTCTTCAATCGCACGAGCGACTCACCGAACAGGTATCCATCCATTAAAATAATCGCCACCACGTGAGCCGGATACAGAATAGTTCACAATTAGTGATTCTTGTATCTCGAGAAAAGTGCCGGCTGGCCAGACCAATCGGTCACGACCGCCTCTTGTCGCCCTGTGTTGAATACAAGTTATTAGTAGCTGAAGATGCATTAGCGAGCGGAAAATGGATATGCAAAGTCAAAGCCCGGTTGAGCGAGCTAGTCTGTCGATTTGCATTAATCCGCCCGCGGTTTCGTCATAATCGATCGCCAGCCTGGAATTCAGGGTGAGAATATGAGCCAAACAATGGCCACCCGTGCCGGATCGGCTCTGTTCTGGAAAGGCGTTCAGCTGTCGGTCACAAAGTTTCTCTACTTCGCGCGACTGCTGATCCTCGCACGCCTGCTGGCGCCCGACGACTTCGGCCTGTTCGCAATCGCCGCCGTCGTTCTTGGAGTCCTCTTAACTCTCAGCGATCTCGGTATCGGGCCGGCTCTAGTCCACAAGGACGAGGTGGACCGCCGGGATTATGTCGTAGCGTGGACTCTTGAGATTCTTCGCGCCTTGATGATTTCTGGCCTCCTGCTGATATCGGCCCCATTCGTGGCTGAATTGTTTGGCGAGCCCCGTGCGGTCAATATCATTCGGGCACTCGCGCTTCGTCCGATTCTGGTGGCACTGGCATCCATCCAGCTGGCGAAACTCAATCGAGGACTCGAATTTCGCACGCTGGCAGCGCTCAAACTTCCTGCGGCCTTTATCGATCTTGTGGTTGCGGTGAGCCTGGCAAAAACATTGGGCGTCTGGGCCATGGTAATCGGGATTCTGGCTGGTGAAGTCGCGACAGTAATTATTGCCTATACCCTTCGGCCATGGAGGCCCGGATTCTCCCTCCGCCGTGAGAATGTTTTGCAGCTGGTGACCTTCGGACGATGGATCTTTCTTACAGGTGTCATCGCTCTGGCCGGCGGTACCGTCCTGCAGGCGGTCATATCCAGGAAGCTGGGAACAGCCGAATTGGGTCTTTTCTACATGGCGCTGCAGCTCGCCAATCTCCCTTCCGAGGTTACCGATCAGGTTATCACCCCTGTCGCTTTTCCGCTGTACGCGCGACTGCGGACTAACAGACAACGGGTCAGTCGTGCATTCCGCACGATATATGTTGGAATGTCAGCTTTTTTGGTACCGACCTATGCGTTATTGATCGTGCTGGCTCCCTCCCTGACGTCCAGCATCCTGGGACCTGACTGGGCCGGCACCGCCCCCGTCATCCAGATCCTCGCGGGAGCTGGTCTCATTAGCGTTCTGTCGGATGCGGCTGTGCCTCTCCTTAATGGACTCGGCCAACCGTACAAGGTCACGATATTGGAATCGGTTCAGTCTTTCATAGTGATTGTTTCCGTTTGGTACCTGGCCGAAGAATATGGCGTCGTTGGTGCTGCCAGCGCCTTGTTACCCGCACTCTTTGTCCTTCAGTTCATGGCGGCGACTTTCCTTCGGGCGACATTGGGCCCTCCCCTGACTTACCTGCTACCGCCAATTGTCGCGATCGTGCTGGCATCCGTGGGCGGGGCAATCCTAGCGGTTTCGATGGATCGTCTGTTCTCCGGAATCGGCGGATTCATAGCCGCCGCTCTCGGAGGAGCCCTTTTCGTCTTCCTAATAGTCTGGTCATGTGACCGGCGGCTCGGATTCGGAATCCAGGACGATGTCTTATTGGCGTTTCCCCAGCTAAAGTCACTCACCTCCCGGTTCAAGAAATCCTGAGAAACAAGAACACAACGCCATGACTCAGCGGGTCAGCCTCCAAATAATGCAAAATTTGTTCCCCAGCGGAGCAATCATGCTGGGCCCGTCGACCGGGCCTTTCTAGAGATGCGTAACGACGTTCCCGCAACCCCCGTTTTCAGCATCGTCATCCCGACGTTCCAGAGAAAGAGGATGGTGACCGCCCTCGTCAGATCCCTGGCAAACCAGGCATTCGATGAAGCAATCGAAGTCATCGTGGTCGTCGATGGATCTACTGACGGCACCGCTGTTGCGTTACGGAATATTGACGTCCCGTTTCCGCTAACGGTGATTGAGCAGAAGAACGCGGGAGCCGCCCAGGCTCGTAACGCGGGGGCGAAAAAAGCTCGTGGGAAAATTCTGTTTTTCATTGATGACGATATGGAGGCCGACTCGAATCTGCTTGCAGAGCACGCACGTTCCTATCGCAAAGGTGCAGATGTCGTCATTGGCCACATGCCTCTCCATCCTGAAAGCCCCCCGAACCTTTTGACTCGCAGTGTCCAAAAATGGGCGGATGAACGTTTTCACCGACTGTCCGCTCCAGATGCGAATATTGATTTTCACGAGCTTCTTACGGGCCAGATATCGTTACGACGGGAGATATTCACATCGGTTGGAGCATTCGATACACGTTTTACGAGCGGGGGTTCGTTCGGGAATGAAGATATCGATTTCGGCTATCGTGTACTGCAGATCGGGTGTCAGGTGAACTTCAATCCGGGAGCCATTACCTGGCAACGTTATGAAGTCAGCCCCGACACTTATCTGCATCGTGCGCGGGAGACGGGGCGAGCCGACATCCTGCTGGCCAGGAAATATCCACGCCAACAGAAAGCCATTCTTCGGTCGGCATACGAAGGGAAGTGGATCAACCGCTGCTTTTGGCGTCACATTGTCAATTTGCCTGTGCTCGGAACTCTTCTGACCAGCGCCATCGACTGGTTAACCGAAAAACTCATCCTTGCCGAGAATGGTGCGGTGACCTCCAGGTTATTCAGCTGGAGCACGGCGATTCAGTACTGGCGCGGTGTCCGCGAGGCTGGCGGATTACCCAGCGGAAGAAAGTTACGCGTCCTCGCCTACCACGCGATCCGCGATCTGTCCGCGAGTCGAGTTTTATATGATTACGGCGTTCCGCCTGCTGATTTCAGGAATCAGCTTGATGCGCTGGCCAAAGCGGGGTTCCAATTTATCAGCGTGGAAGAATTCGAGCATTTCCTTGCCGACGGAACCGGCCTGCCTTCCAAGGCCATCCTGCTGACTTTCGATGACTGTTATACAGACCTCCTCAACGCTGCATTACCGATTCTCGAGGAAAAGAAAATTTCTGCCCTGGCGTTTGCGGTCAGCCACTGCATGGGCGGCACCAATATCTGGGACAAGGCGCTTGGGGCCCCGCAGCTTCGACTACTGAACGCTGGAGAGCTGCTGGAGGCATCACGTCGTGGAATCGAGGTGGGTTCCCATTCCCGCACACATCCCCAACTTACAAAAACCAGTGACGAACAGCTACAGGCGGAGATCGGTGGTTCTCTCGAGGATCTCGAGGCCACCGGTCTGAAGCGGCCCAGATTCCTGGCCTATCCTTTCGGAGATCAGGACCGCAGAGTCAGGCAAGCTGCAGGGGCCGCGGGAATCATAGGGGCATTCACAGTAGCGCCGGGGGTCTTCCGTGGAAACAGCGATCCCCTGTGCATACCGCGAATAGAGATTCTGAGAGACGACGCCGGGCGGCGTTTAATATGGAAGGTCGGTGTATTAGCCCGCGTCCGTGGTCGGATCCTGCCGTGACCCCTAGAGCCTCATCAGCCCTAATATCGAGTCATTCAAATATGGCCTCGGTTTCCAGCACTGTGATGCGCGCTGACAAGGGCCCATCGCCATCCCGGTCCGATCGGGCGGGGAGTCAACATCGCGCACGCGGTCCGACGCAACGGTTTGACTACGCGGTTGATTTTAGAAATTTGGTGGAGCCGATCAGAATCGAACTGACGACCTCCTGGGTGCGATCCAGGCGCTCTCCCAACTGAGCTACGGCCCCACTGCAGAGGGCGCGAATT
>Ga0209536_100006234_pt1 | contig 18291 bp, 19 predicted proteins | sample DeeMarSeWOR28_12_FD_187461 | JGI IMG/M metagenome (GOLD analysis project Ga0209536, IMG submission 187461) | Marine sediment microbial communities from White Oak River estuary, North Carolina - WOR-2-8_12 (SPAdes) (version 2) | ecosystem: Environmental > Aquatic > Marine > Intertidal zone >... | reverse complement strand
TTGTGCGGAAGGCGGGACTTGAACCCGCACGCCAATTAAGGCACTACCCCCTCAAGATAGCGTGTCTACCAAATTCCACCACTTCCGCAAAATTGAAGGCTAAAAATAGTTCCAACGGTTTTGAAAATCAACACAAAGATTGGACATGAATTTTTACCCCTTTGCGGAATAATGAATTATTCCTTTTCCCTGGGTTTCCTGTCGTGTAGCAGCAGTCTTCTCAGCTCATCTTTAAATCGTTTCTCAAAAACGACATAGCGGGCTATCTGGTCGGTTGAGAGAATATCATTCAAAGATCTTACAAACTCAGCACGTTTATTCTCAAACGCCAGGTGAAGTTTTAATATCTCATTTATCATATTCTGAAGCTCTGAATCAGTTACCATCCTGGCGCTTTTTAATGTGGCTTCCAGTTGATCAATTTTCGCATCAATATTATCCCGCATTTCATCATTCTTCTTTAGAAATTCAGCCCGACGCGAAAAAAAACGAAGCGTAGTTTCTTCATCCATGTTCATCACTTCAATAAGTTTTATCTTCTCTAATTGAGCCATTCTTTCCCTCATTTCACCATCCCGACCGAATTTCTTTTGGGGAAATATTGAAATAACAAACGTAAACGAAATAAGTGCTGTTAAATGTATGATTTTCATAATTTTTCCTCGGTAAAAAAACTCTTGCTTAATAATTCGTTGTAAATATTTTCAAATTCTTCATCAGTGACTATTTCTTCAATATTATTTATATCCAGATTATAAGAAACGGCAATTTGATTTTTATCCGATATATCTGCAAGTCCAGTTTCAATATTACTACCGTAAAAATCAGAATATAATTTATTTAAATACTCAGTGGTGGTCACACCATTTAGTGTACTTAGCAATTCAATTTTCTCATCTGTGGTTAGTGATTCTGCAAATTTAATAAGGTTAGCTGATTCATTTCCCTGATAAATTAAATTAAATACTGTAAATGAAACTATAAACATAATAACTAAGGAAAATACGTATCCAACATTTTTAAAAGTAAATACCGTACTTTGAGCTTTTTGTTTCCGTTGAAACCGCGGAAGCACAGAATTGAAATATAGCTGGTTTGATTCAATTTCTTTCAGTTCATCTATCAGTGAATGAATATCCGCATATTTTCTTAATTCGCTTTGCAATTCTGCAGATTCTGAAAGCTGCCTTTCAAAATTAAGTTTCTCCCCTGCAGATAACTGATTATCTAGATATTTAATAATCATTTCCTCTTTATTCATCTTCTTCCATATGATCTTTTATTTTTTTGAATGCATGAAAATAATTTGCTTTTAGCGCTCCAACGCTTTTACCTGTTATTTCAGAAATTTCCTGGTAGGACAAATCATCATAATTTCTAAGTATAAAAACTTCACGTTGTTTTGAAGGAAGCTTCTGCAAATATTTTTCCATTTTATTAAATTTTTCCTTTTGCTCAAAATTTTCAATTACATCATCATTAAAAGAACTTTCACTATCCTTATCACTATTGAAGGATATAATTCTTTTCAATTTATTTTTATTTATCAGATTTAAGCTTCTTGTTGATGTTATTCTGTAAATCCACGTATAAAGGGATGATTGAAAATTATAAGTGCTTAATTTTTTATACATAACCATTAATACTTCCTGCACAATTTCATCTGCATCATCATGACTACCAACCATTCTGCGGGCATGCCAGTAAATTCTTGTCTGATAACGAACTGCTAGTTTGTTAAATGCCTGCTCATCACCTGAAAGAAATCTACGTACCAGTTCATAATCATCTGAATTATTTTGCATACAATAATTAGTTGGCTCTAATTTATTTGACAATTTCTTTGTTTGGATGGTTTAAATTTAATTCTTTAAACCAAACTTCCACTCCGCTTGTCCAATTTCCTGAAAACTGAAATAAACAATAATAAAAATACTAAAGGAGTAAATATTATGAAGAATTTAATAGTAGTGATAATTGCGGGGGTATTTATGCTATCTGCCTCAGACGTTTTGGGTCAGGGGTACGGATACGTAAACGATTACGGTAATAGAGACGGCAAGAGGAACCGGGATAAGGACAGGATTCACGAAAAACTTAATTTAACTGATGAGCAGGAAACCAAAATTGAAAGCTTACGAATTAGTCATCAAAAACAAATGATAGATTTTAGAGCAGAGCTCGAGAAAAAGGAACTCGAACTCCAGGAGTTAAAATATAAAGGTGAATATACAAGAGAAGATTATATAGGGAAGATAAAAGAGCTAAGTGAGATACGAAACAGAATACAGCTGGCAAGAGCAAATCATCAAATGGATGTTTATGAGTTGCTGGATCCTGAGCAAAAAGCGACATGGAATGATTTTAAGAAAAGATTTCCAGGACACAACGATAATTTCAGACAGCACAGGAATAAACCTAGATTTGAATAAAAATTTATGTAATCCCTTCTCCATACAGCCGGTTAACAAGCCGGCTTTTTTTAATTTAAATCTCCGGTTAATGGTCTGAGAACTATCTCTTCAGTAACTAAATTATCTTTTTGCAGAAAGGATGAAACAACGACTCTTGCAATACTTTCAGGCTGCATCATTTTTTCACCGTGTTCTTTTCTTGCACTCTGAGACCAGATAGGTGTTTCGGTTGCGCCGGGAATAATATTCACAACTTTTATATTGTGCTTACGAACTTCTTCTCTGAGAACTTTGGAATAGCCCCAGAGTCCCATTTTGGATGCAGAGTACAATGAACTGTTATTAAAAATTTTATCCACAACAACCGAAAGGACATTAATGATCGTACCTGATTGAGCTTTTTTAAAAACAGGCAGGACCGATTTTATAGTATAAAGCGAACCTAAAAGGTTAGTATTTATTATATCGTTAATTTCATTTATGGAATTATCTTCAGCGGCCTTAAAAGAAGTAACACCGGCGTTATTTATCAGGCAATCTAACTTAAATTCTGCGTTAATTTTTTTACAGGTTTGTTCCACATTTGTAGAAGAAGCAACATTGCAGGGAAATAAGTGAACGTTATCTTCATATTCTTCTAATTCTTCCTTGAGTCTTTCCAATTCGTTTGCTCTTCTCGCAGAGACAAAAACATTGCACCCAATTTTCGCAAATTCAGTGGCAATTGCTTTACCTATTCCGGAGCTTGCACCGGTTATCCAAATACCAGCCTTTTCTTCCATTCAACTATAAATTTTTATGAGATATTAAATCAAGAAATTCTGTTCGTGTGCGTGCATCTTCTTTAAAATCACCATGTACTGCACTGGTTGTTGCAGAAGAATTTTGTTTTTCGACACCACGCATCATCATACACATATGGAATGCTTCCACAACTACCGCAACACCAGTCGGCTGTAAATATTCTTCAAGTGTATCGGCAATTTGCTGTGTCATTCTTTCCTGCACCTGAAGTCTTCGGGCAAATACTTCAACGATTCTGGGAATTTTGCTTAAACCAATAATTTTTCCGTTGGGAATGTAAGCAACATGGACTTTTCCATAAAAAGGTAACATATGATGCTCGCATAAACTGTAAAAATCTATGTTTTTTACCAGTACCATTTCGTCATACTTTTCATTAAACAGAGCATCGTTCATAACATCTTTAATATCCTTCTGATAGCCAGATGTCAGAAATTCGTATGCTTCTGCAACTCTTCGGGGTGTATCCAGTAATCCCTCTCTTTTGGGATCCTCTCCGAGTTGTTTAAGAAAATCCAAAACCAGATTTTCCATTTTTTGCCTATCCAAAGCTCATTCTCCTTTATATTCAAAATAATTGTTTTCAGTTTCGTAGAGCTTTACTGAATATAATTTTCCCTCGGGAATTTTATCAGCCAGCTCATTCCAGATTGCCGTGGTGATATTTTCGGAAGTTGGGATGATTCCATTCATAAAATCGGTATCTAAATTAAGATTTTTATGATCGACTTTTTTAATCACTACTTCTTTAATTATTTCTTTTAACTTCTTTATATCTAAAACAAATCCGGTTTCCGGATTAGTCTCACCTGCAACTGTAACCTCTAAAGTATAATTATGTCCGTGCCAATTCGGGTTGCTGCATTTGCCAAAGATTTGAAAATTTTCCTCATCACTCAGATCCGATTTAAATAGCCGATGAGCAGCTGCAAAAGTTTCCCTTCTTGTTAAATAAACCACTTTTCCCATTATAATTCCCTCAAAGCCTCCATTACTTCGGCGTTATGTTTATCAACCTTAACCTTCGGGAAGATTTTGGAAATCTTTCCTTTCACATCAATTATAAACGTTGTTCTTTCAACACCCATATATTTTCTGCCGTACATACTTTTTTCTTTCCAAACATCGTATTTTTTCAGTACTTCTCTCTTTTCATCACTCAATAGATCAAAAGGCAGTTTGTATTTTTTTTTAAATTTTAGATGTGATTCTACAGAATCCGGGCTTACCCCTAAAATTACCGCATTTAATTTTCCAAACTTTGGCAACTCATCACGAAAGTTGCAAGCTTCTTTTGTACAACCTGATGTATTATCCTTAGGATAGAAATAAAGTACGATATTTTTTCCTTTAAAATCAGTTAAGGAAACTGTTTTTCCATCTTGATTTTTCAATTTAATTGAAGGTGCTTTCAGACCTACCTTAATGTTCATTGAATAGCCTCAATTTTAAGTGAACAATTTGTGCAGATAAATGAAAATTAATGACGATTTAATTTAAGAATGATTTTATTGTTTGTCCAATATTCAATAAAAACAAAAAATTGAAGCCAATAGTTCATTTATAACTATAGGGTTGAATCAAAAGGTGAGGTGAAAATTACTTTCAGTTTAACAAGCCGACCTTTTTAGTCCATTCATTAAACCCCTTTTCCAACTGTTCAAATGAATCGATGGCAAAAAGAATTGGTTGCAAATGCCAGACGTCATATTGTTGTTCAACAATTCTCTCAGGATCAAACGGAATAACTTCAACCTGGTCAGATAACGAATGCTGCACTTCCTGATGAGATGAAAGAATTCCCGCCCCGTAGATTCTCATTCCTTCAGGATTTTTTATTAAGCCGAACTCGACTGTAAACCAGTGAAAAGTTTCAAGCTTTGTTCTGTCTTTTCCCTTAGCATTTATCGCAGCTTCACCAAACTTTTGGTAAAAGGATGCAAAGTTTTTGTTTGTGAGTAGTGGCATATGTCCAAAAATATCATGAAACAGGTCGGGTGCAGGAGTATAATCGAGTTCATTTTTTCCACGAATATAATCTGTTGATGGAAAAACTCTGCGTCGTAGCATTTCAAAAAAATTCTGTTCGTGAATTAGTCCGGGAACACGTGCTACTTTCCAGCCGGTGGCATTAAAGAAAATATGACTTAATTCTTTTAAGTACGGAATTTTGTCTGGAGTAAGACTCAGTAATTCGGTTCCCTCCAGGTATTCGTTGCATGCTCTTCCGGGTAAAAATTTCATTTGTCTTTCATACAAATATTTCCAGCTTTCCTGGTCGGAATCAGGATAATCCGGATAGATTATATCATCATGCTCAGGTACAGGCGTATCCAGTTTTTGAGGAATGCAGCGCGGGTCAATATCTTCACCCGCAGCTTTTTCATAAGCAGATTGTTCCTGTTTATCTTCTTTCTGGTTCATCATATTTAATACCGTTTATTTTACTTAAAAGAAATTTGACAAAAGTTAATTATTATCGTTTAGAAATACAATAAAAATAACATTTCTCTTAGATGATAAGGCAAATCAAACTTTAAATGATATTTACTTCCTCTTCCAGTATAATTCCAAATTTAGACTCTACCTCTTCTTTTATGCGCATTGCAAATTCAAGAACTTCTGCACCGGTCGCGAAATCGTGATTGACAATTATTAGTGAATGTTTAGGATATGTTCCTACGCTACCAACACGTTTCCCTTTCCAGCCGCATTTTTCAATTAACCATCCGGCAGCTATCTTGTCTGAATTTTCATCTACTTTAAAAGCAATAATATCATTATACTCAGCTTTAATTATTTCAAATCGCTTATTATCTACAATTGGATTTTTGAAAAAACTCCCGGCATTTCCAATAGCGAGTGGATCAGGCAATTTACTTTTCCTTATTTGAATTATAATTTTTCTAACATCAGCTATAGTCGGTTTAGAAATTTTTGCATCTTCTAAATATTGTCTGATCTCTCCGTAAACTGTTTTTACAGCTGGATTTTTATCAAGCTTTAATTTAACTGAAGTAATAATGAATTCATTTTTTAATTCTTCCTTGAAAATGCTACTTCGATATGCAAAACTGCAATCATTCTTTTCGAAAGTCTTTAGTTCAGATGAGCTGATAGAAAGGGCCTCCAATGATCGAAAAGTTTCAGATAGCTCCTGTCCGTACGCTCCTATGTTTTGAATTGGAGCGGCTCCTGCTGTTCCGGGGATAAAAGACAAATTTTCTAGTCCACCGTAATTCTTATCCACACAAAATTGAACAAGATCATCCCAGTTGACGCCTGCTCCAGCTTCAATTAATACAGATTCATTATTTTCCTCAATCACTTTTATTCCGGGAATGGAATTTTTTATTACAAGTCCGTTAAAGTTTTTGGTAAAAAGAATATTGCTTCCGCTGCCCAATACAAACTTCTTTTGATTCTTAAAATTATTATCTGCAAGAAGCTCTAATAATTCCTGGACTGAAACTATTTCCGCAAAATATTTTGCCTTAACATTAATTTTAAAAGTGTTTAATTCTTGCAATGAATGATCATTCAAAAGTTTCATAAACCAGAAAAAGAAATTTGTTGTTATTTATAACGTAATTTATCTTTACCTATCGAAATTTAAGCAATCGGATTAAATTCTTTTAATATTATTAAACCGAAGGTTTTATGACATTAAAGAAAAAATATCACTTTGAGCAATCTGGAGTTATACCATACAGAAACAAGAACGGCAGAAAAGAAATACTATTAGTCACATCCATCAGGAAGAAAAGATGGATAATTCCAAAAGGATTTATTGAATATCATCTGACACCGTTTCAATCGGCAAAGAAAGAAGCTTTTGAAGAAGCAGGTATAAGAGGCAGCAATTCAACCCGTGCACTTGGCTACTATAAAATAAAAAAATACGGCGGCGATATCAGGATTAAAGTCTACTCTCTTAAAGTCTCAAGAGTTTACAAGGAATATCCGGAAAGAAATTTGAGAAAACGTAAATGGTTCTCTGTGGAAAATGCAGCAAAGAAGATTGATATACCCCAAGTTGCGAAGCTCATAAAGAAAATGGGTGGAAAATAATTCAAACAAAAGATGTTTTTATTGTTGATTTCTTATCTTATTATTTTTTCACAGACCTCCTTAACCGTTTCATAATCAAAACCCCTTGAGATAAGGAAAGTTGAAAGTTTATTTCTTAATTCTATTGGCTCCAGGTTTCTTTTTTTTAGTGATTGATATTTCTTTTTTGCGACAGTAAGTGCGTTTTCAAAATTATGATTGCTGGATATTTTTTGGTTCAGTACTTCAGAAATAATATCCGGTTTTATTCCTTTTTTAATCAGTTCACCTTTTAATCTTCTCTCACTCCATTTTTTCGCTTTTAGTTTTTCTTCGACAAAAGCATTTGCAAATTCTTTGTCATCTAAATAATTACTCTCACTCAGCTGAGTTAAAACTTCATCGATCAGTTTTTTATCGTAATCTTTATTCCAAAGTTTTTGTTTAAGTTCTGCGATTGAATGTTGTCGTCTTCCCAGCAAGCGGAAAGCTCTCTGCATAATGTGAAACCTTTTATTCTCTTCAATTAACAAGGAAAAGCGGTCGTCAGAAATTTCATCATTTTTCTTCAGACCGCTTTTTAGAAATACTTCAACTGCTAAAAACAGTTTTGCATCATCATCAAAATGAATTGTTACATCGCTCTTACCTTTTTTTACGATTCTTGTTACACGCATTACTAACTATGTTATTGAAAATTCCAGATCTGGCATATCTGTTATATTTATTCCTGGATTTCACAGCCCGCTCAGCTTATCGGAGAGCCATTTCGTGAGGGAAGCACTATTAACAATAAAGCCACATAAAAAGAGAATGACCTGCTGAGTACAAATTTATATTCCAGTCGTTACGGTCGTAACGCAACGAGTAGATTTCCGCCACGGTGCGACCGTGGCAGCTCTTGAATTACTTAGATTTTTTAGTGGCGGCTTTCTGCTTCTCTTCCACTTCTTCTTTTTTATCACCAGTATTTTTATTCATTCCTAATTTTGTGCGAATTTCCTTTTCAAGTTTGCTTTTCATATCAGCTATTTCAATAAGCTTCTGCCGGAATCCTTCCCTTCCCTGGAATCTTTCTTCTTCGTAAGTAAACCACGCACCACTTTTTTTAATTATACCCAAGTTAACTCCTAAATCAATCAGATCACCGGTTTTGCTTATACCTTCATTATAAAGAATATCGAATTCAACCTGTTTAAAAGGAGGTGCCACTTTACTTTTTACAATTTTAACCTTTGTCCGGTTGCCAATTACATTTTCACCATCTTTAATTGCGGCAATTCTTCTTATATCAATTCTAAGCGAAGCGTAAAACTTTAAGGCATTTCCACCGGTTGTAGTTTCAGGATTGCCGAACATTACACCGATTTTGCTGCGCAGCTGGTTAACAAAAATCACCGAGGTTTTAGATTTAGAAATAGCCGCAGTTAATTTCCGTAGCGCCTGAGACATCAACCTTGCCTGCACTGCCATTGTAGCATCGCCCATCTCACCTTCAATTTCAGAACGGGGAACCAATGCAGCAACCGAATCAATAACAATTACATCGAGAGCATTGCTGCGAACAAGTGTATCTGTAATTTCCAATGCCTGTTCACCGAAATCGGGTTGCGAAATTAACAGATTAGCTGTATCGACACCGAGCCTCTTCGCATAATTTACATCAAGGGCATGTTCCGCATCTATAAACGCAGCAAGCCCGCCCAGTTTCTGAGCTTCTGCAATTACGTGCAGACAAAGAGTTGTTTTACCGCTTGATTCAGGACCATACACTTCAGTAACTCTACCTCTAGGAAATCCGCCTATACCGAGAGCGTAATCCAATGAAAGAGCACCCGTAGGAATGGCTTCAATATCATGAATAACACCATCGCCCAGTTTCATTATTGAACCTTTTCCGTAGGTTTTTTCTATGCTTGTAATCGCATCTTCTATTATTTTCATTTTTTGTTCTTTTTCAGTCGGCATTATACCTCCGTCATTTTAATTCATATGTTTTTAAATCTTTATACCTGGCACCTTCTTTTGATAATTGACTTTGCACCAGTGCAATTTTATTGGCAGTAAAATTAATTTTTTCAAAATTATAGGATTTTATTCTCTGTATAAATTTTTCCGTGACTTCCTGTTTAATTCTCAGCATAGTTAAATGGGCCTTAAATTTTCTTTGCTCTGATTCAATTCCAAATTTTTCCATTCTTTGATTCAACTCATCAACAATTGGAGTAAAGGATCCCTCTGATTGAAGATCAGACCAGAGGATTCTTGGTTCATGGTTTCTGAAGAAAAATCCGAATCTGGCAATTGAACATTTAAAAGAAGAATAATTTTCAACAAATTCAATTTCACTGGAAATAGGTTCAACCAATTTTTCTTCAACCTCTCCAATGAATTTAAGAGTTAAATGAATTTTATCTTTAGTCTCCCACTTGAATTTAAACGGATTTTCAGAAGCATTGTAAACTTCCTCCAATACTCTGTCTAAAACTTCATCAGGGATCTTTAATGAAACAAAAAGCCTAATCATCACTGGAAATACCAAGGAGCTGTCTCCGTACGAAATCTAAAGCAGCCTGTGCAGTTCGTTCCTTGTTTAGAATTCTATCGTTGCCAAATATAAATTTTCTGGCAGTGCAGACCTTTTCATCACAATATCCAATGTAAACCAGACCTACGGGTTTTTCAGTTGTTGCTCCGGTTGGACCCATTATGCCTGTTGTAGCGAGACCAATATCAGCACCGCTGGTAGATTTAACACCTTCCGCCATTTGCATAGCCACTTCCCTGCTTACCGCGCCGTGTTCTGCTATTGTATCTTCATTTACCTTTAATATCTCTACTTTCGATGCATTACTGTAACTGATTATTCCACGTTCGAAATAATTACTGCTGCCGCTAATGTCTGTAAGCATACTTCCGATTAATCCACCCGTGCAGGATTCAGCTACAGCTATTTTTAATTCTCTGTCCGAAAGCAGTTTACCAATAACTTCCTCGAGTAATTGATCATCACTGCTGTAAATATATCTTCCAACTTTAGTACGGATTTTTTGTTCTGTTTCAGAAAGTTTATTTTTTGCAGATTCCTTATCAGCTTCCTCGACTGTCAGCCTTAGTTTTACACCAAATTGGTTTGGAAGAAATGCCAGTTTTGTACCTTGCAGTAATTCATCTAAAGTTCCTAATCGTTCATAAAGCAGGGACTCGGGAATACCGGTAGTTAACAAAATTTTTCTTTCCACAAAAACTTTTTCATCACCTTTAAATTCTTCAAGTCTCTTCATTACCGAAGACTTCATCATTCCTTTCATTTCGTATGGAACTCCCGGCATTATAATAAAAACTTTGTTTTCCTGTTCAATCCATAATCCCGGAGCCGTACCATATTCATTACGAATTACTTCTGCAACTTTCGGCACTTTAGCCTGATTTCTATTTATATCAGTAAGTTTTCTATTTCTTTTTTCAAACAGAGATTTTATATCTTCCAGAACCTGCTCGTTTTCTACAAGTTCGGTATTGAAAAAGTTAACGATACATTTTCGGGTAACATCATCATGAGTAGGACCTAATCCGCCCGTAACAAAAACGAGATCGCAATTTTCCTTAGCTAATTTGAATTCATTTATAATTGCGGTTTCATCATCCCCGACTACAGATATTTTTTGGACTGTGATATTCAGCTCACTCAAACATTCACCAATGTACGCTGCATTAGTATTAAGAGTATGTCCAAGTAAAATTTCATCTCCAATTGTAATTATGTAAGTCTGCATGCCAATATTTAAACTGATTAAAATTTACCCACCAAATATACGACTACATGCATTATTAATAGAGTATAAATTGCAGATACGACATCGTCAATCATTATTCCAAATCCACCATTTATTTTCTCAAGTTTTCTGGCTGGAGGTGGTTTAATTATATCCAAAATCCGCCAAATAAAGAATGCAGTAATTGCAATTCCTATTGTTTTTGGCAGTGCAATAAGTGAAATCCACATTCCAACAAATTCATCAATAGTGCATTGTTTAGGATCTTTACCATATATTTTTTCAAATTTGGTTCCAAGAGAAATCCCATATAATAAAAATAAAATTGAAACCGGTACTATTAAATAAAGCTGCTCAAAACCGGGAATAAAATATATAAGCAGTGCAACCAGGCTTGCAACAGTTCCCGAAGCAACAGGTGAATAACCGGAATATAATCCTGAGCCAATTAATTTCTCTAAAAAATTAATCCTCAATTTTAAGAATCCGTTTAATGATAGACCAGTTTCGTCTTAAATAAAGATAACCAGAATGAAGTGTAATTAAGGTTACAAATAAAGCAACGCCATAAATAAGATTTTCATCGAGAAGCATTTTAATCACGTTTTCATACTGATTATAAATTTCCGGCGTACATTTAGCAACATAGAATATTAATAAATAATAGAGAAAGATCATTTGAAGCATAGTCTTCCACTTCGCGTAATAGCTTGTCGAAAATATAAAGTTTTTGACATCGGCATAAACCCTCAGTAGCGTAACCAGTAAATCTCTGCCAACAATAATCAGCACCATCCACAAAGGAATTAAATCGACAAATGCAAATGAAATAAAGGCAAACGAAGTAAGAATCTTATCCGCAAGCGGATCCCAAAATTTTCCCCAGCTTGTTATGTAATTAAATTTTCTCGCCAACCAGCCATCGTACCAATCAGATAGTGCAGCAATTATATAAATTGCAATTGATACCTGTTTCATCCAAATCTCTTCTGAAAGAAAAAAATATAGGAATAACGGGGAAAGTACTATTCTTAAAATGGTCAGTTGATTTGGAAGTGTCATTTAAATATTTAATGATAAAAACGAAACTTGTAATTGTAAGAATATGAAATTACAGGAGAACTTTCAAAAGGAAGTATGAAAAATTATTTAGATTAAACTTTGACCGGTTAATTTTTTGTAAATATCTAAATATTTTTCACTGGTTTTTTCAATAATCTCTTCGGGCAATGGCGGCGGTGGCGGTTGCTTATTAAAATTAATTGAAAGAAGATAATCACGAACAAACTGCTTATCGTAGCTTTGCTGTCCTCTCCCCTTTTCATATTTATCAAGCGGCCAGAACCTGGATGAATCCGGAGTAAGAACTTCATCAACCAAAATTGTATTACCATTTACTCTACCAAACTCAAATTTAGTATCGGCAATTATAATTCCTTTACTTAAAGCATACTCGGATACTTTTTTATAAATGTCAATTGTTGCTTTCTTTACAGCTTCAAAAGTTCTCTGGTCTGTCAGTTGGATTGCCTGGGCGGCCGAAATATTTTCATCGTGATCGCCGATTTCTGCCTTTGTTGAAGGAGTAAAAATAGGTTCGTTTAATTTTTCCGATTCCTGTAATCCTTTTTGTAAAGTAATTCCTGAAATTGCACCGGTATTCTTAAAGTCCTTCCAGCCGGAACCTGAAATATAACCTCTTACAATACATTCAATAGGTATTACTTTTGCTTTTTTAACCAGCATAGATCTTGCATTCAGATCATCGGCGTATTCTTTACATTCTGATGGATATTCTTCAACATTAGTTGTAATCATATGATTGGGAATTATATCCTTGGTAAAATTAAACCAGAATTCTGAAATTTTAGTAAGCACCATTCCTTTGTAAGGAATACCCTGCTCCATAATAACATCAAATGCTGAGATTCTGTCGGTAGAAACAAGCAGAAGATAATTTCCAACTTCGTAAATATCTCTAACTTTTCCTTTTGCGAATAGTTTTAATTTGGGAAATGATGTTTGTAAAAGAGCTTCAGCTTTCATTTAAGTCCTTAGTTTTGTTGATTACGAAAAATAGTCATGCTTTTGACATATTTTAATCTGGATTAATTTAGACGAAATTCTTATAAGAAAAGGCACCGTCGGTATAGGTGCCTTAGGGGTGGGCAGAGACGGAATTGAACCGCCGACACATGGATTTTCAGTCCATTGCTCTACCGACTGAGCTATCTGCCCAAAATTTAAATGTTAAAAATAAATATTTTAATGATATCCTCAAAAATGCCTATTCGACTGTGACGCTTTTAGCCAGATTTCTTGGCTGATCTACATTTAATCCTTTTTTAACCGCAATATGATATGCCAATAACTGTAACGGTATTGAAGTAAGAATCGGTGTCAGTATTTCAATTGTTCGAGGGACTTTTATAGAATAGTCAACCAGTTCATCAATATCTCCATCTTCATCATCAGCGATAGCAATAATTCTTCCTCCTCTTGCTTTTACTTCCTGAATATTGCTTAATACTTTCTCGTATGTAGAATCTTTTGGAGCAATAAACACGACAGGCATATTTTCATCAATTAAAGCGATTGGACCGTGCTTCATTTCTGCGGCAGGATATCCTTCAGCATGTATATATGAAATTTCCTTCAATTTTAATGCACCTTCCAGTGCAACAGGAAAATTATACCCCCTACCCAAATACAAAAAATTCTGTGCATTCTTAAAATTTTCGGCAAGGCGTTCAATCCCCTCATTTAGTTTTAGAATCTGCTCTATTTTTGCAGGTATTGAGCTTAGTTCTTTTGCTAAATCTTTTGCCTTGTTCTTGCTTAATTCTTTTCTTTCACTTATTAATAGAGTTATCAGTGCCAGAACTATTAATTGAGATGTAAAAGCTTTTGTAGATGCAACACCAATTTCAGGTCCGGCATGTATATATACACCCGCCATACTTTCACGTGCAATTGTACTTCCAACAACATTACATATACCAAGAGCCAATGCACCTTTACTCTTTGCTTCGCGCAGAGCTGCTAATGTATCAGCCGTCTCACCACTCTGCGAAATTAAAAAAATTGAATCATCTGAGGTAACAATTGGATTTCTGTACCTGAATTCGGATGCATATTCAACTTCCACAGGAATTCTGGCATATTGTTCAAGCATGTATTCGCCAACCAGTGCAGCATGCCACGAGGTCCCGCAAGCGGAGATTATTATTCTTTTTGAGTTTACAAGGCGATCAGTTACATCAGTTAAGCCACCTAATTTTGCTGAACCCTCCTCAACAAGCAATCTGCCACGCATAGAATTTCTAACTGATTCTGGTTGCTCCATTATTTCTTTTAACATAAAATGATCAAAGCCGCCTCTATCAATATCATCCAGGCTCATATTGATTTCATGAATTTCTTTTTCAATTGTTTCATCAGCAATTGTTTTAACCGAATAGCCGTCCTTATTTATTTCTGCAAACTCACCGTCATCCAGATAAATAACCTGTTTAGTATGCGCGAGAATTGCTGATACATCTGATGCAACAAAATTTTCTCCCTCACCCAGACCAATAACCAATGGCGAACCTTTTCTTGCAACTATGATTTTGTCGGGTTCCAGCGTGTAAATAACTGCTATACCATAAGTGCCATCAATTTCATTTAAAGCCATTTGTACGGATTTAGATAGATTATAACCTTTGTTTAAAAAACTATCAATTAGGTGTGCAAAGACCTCCGAATCTGTATCACTTTCAAAATTATAACCTAAAGCTATAAGGGCTTTTTTAAGCACCTGAAAATTTTCAATTATTCCGTTGTGAATTATGAAGAGATTATTTTTTGAATTTGTATGCGGATGTGCATTTTGTTCGTTTGGAATTCCGTGAGTTGCCCAACGTGTGTGTCCAATTCCTAAATTTGAGCTTAGGGTTTGCTCATTTAATTTTTCCTCAAGCAGGGAAACTTTACCTTTATTTTTAATTACAAGAGCGTCGTTATCTCTTATAATGCCAATTCCCGCGGAATCATAACCACGATACTCCAGTCTTTTCAAACCATCAATTAAAATAGGTACACAGTTTTTATTCCCTATGTAACCGACTATTCCGCACATTTATTACTCCCGATTAATAATCAAAATTATTAACAAAGTTATGGCTTTAAATTGAAAAAGGATAAAAGTTATAACTTACTTGACTTTAGCAAGCTTTTGCGTAACCGATTTAGTTTTATCCGGAAACTTAACTATAACTTTATAAAAGTAAACACCATTACTAATTTCATCTCCATCCTGATCCCTGCCGTTCCACCGTATTTTATTAAAGTTTGTAATTAATTCTGACGGAGGTATAGTATAATCCCAAATTAATCTGCCGGCTATGGTATAGATCTTAATATTGATTTCATCCGGCTTTTCAGCACCCTTTAATAAGAATGTAAAGTGAGTTTCATCTTTAAAGGGATTAGGATAATTATAAATATTAGTAATATCATTTTCAGTGAAGACGGAAAATTTTGTTCGGGATGAAGTTGAATCAAAAAAATTACCCGAGGCATCTTTTGCTAAAACCTCAAGAATATGATCACCATCCTCCAATTCAGGCGTCCATGTAACAATAGCTCTCGATTCTGGATAAGGTGTGTAGGAGAAGTTAACATCAGGATTTGCAAAACGAAGTATTTTAGTATTTTTATTAAAAGTATGTACTAATGTAAAGTAGCTTGTATCAATTGCAAGGGGACTGTCATCTTCCAGAGTTATAACAACTTCCGGCTCGGATGAAACAATATCACCGTCAATTATTTCAATACCATCAAAAGTAATATTGAAGTGCGGACGAACCGAATCTCTTGCAACAAAGAATCGGTTATCTATTAAATTATTAAAATAAAAATATTCACGCTTCGATTGATCGCCTAAAACACGGATTTCATTTTCAAATAAAAGTCTGTCCGTTTCAATCACGTACGATATTTTATTAGAAATGCTATCGGGTGGAATTGTTATTGATGTGTTGTAGATTATTGTGTCCAATCCATTCAAATAAAAATCGAGATGTAAGGAATCGACAGTCAATTCACCATGATTTCTGGATTGAAAATTCATTGTAACAGGAAAACCCTGCAATAAAGAATCTTGTTCAAAATTCAAATCATCTCTTACAAAATATGCATCCGGTAAAGTTTGGTAATCGAAATTTACGCTACGAAATTCCATTGGTTCAGTAACGGAAGCACTGGTATCAGTTAAATTAATATTCAGTTTAAGATAAGGATATATATCAGAATTTATTTGGTTAAGTGAATAATTAGCTGGAATATTTACTTGTAAAGTATCCCACTCTTTAGGTATAGAATTCTGCCCCCATAAATCTACATCGTATTCACCTGCAATACTGGGATTATACAAATTATATTCAACCGAATTCCACCATGCAACCGGACCTACAGATTCAGTAGTAATGCTTCCACTTGCGTCAGTATAGAATCCTTTAAACCTGCTAAACTTAGGTTCAAAACCAGAAGCACGATAAACAGAGGCATATATATGATCATTTTGCCAATCCCAGCACCAAGCATAATAGCTTTGAAACGGTTGAACTGCGATCCATTCTTCTTCAAAAAAACCATCGCTGATTCTAATTCTTCTCATAAGATTAGAGTTATAATATTCTACCGGATATATGTATTCTCCATGAACAAAGAATCCAGTAAATCCGATTTCGAAACTGGTACCGGAAAGTTCAATATCGGGTCTGACTAACGACCAATTACTGGATGGATCAAGGATTCTAAGTATATATTTATTATTTCCTGCTGTATCCCTTGTCGTTAGATTGTAAATATACTCGCCATCAGAGCTTATGTAAAAGAATCCATCAGTTGCGGTTGCAGTATCCCAGCGCAACAATCCGGGCGGAACATCAACCGTATCTACCTGTTCAGTGGTTACATTAATACGAACAATTTTATGAGACATACCAACCGGAATATAGATATTTCCATCACCATGGTAGGTAATAGTATTCTTTATGGAATCACGAAATGAAGATAATGTACCTAACATTTCTCCTTTAACAGTTCCATTATTACCTGTACCGACTCTATAAATCATAGATTTGCCACTTGCACCAGCACTAGCCCAGATATTGCCAAAATAAAGATATGTACCATCGGTCGTAAGTGCTGTTAATTTTAGACTATCCGGAAGTTGTGGATCCGGTGAAAAATCCTCTAATAATGTTTTACTGGATGGTCTTGCCGGGAGTGGATTAGTATTTAATACTAAACTCTTTAAAGAATCTGAATAATATACATTATATGATTTAAAAGTTTTTAATATATTTTCATGAGCGTAGTATCCGTCCCTAGTTTGATTCATTATTGTGAAACTTCTTACAGTTCCCCAATTTCCAAATTCATTTCCATCAAAAATTCTGGCTCGCCAAAAATAAACACCCGGGGGAAGATTGGGGGATATCCATCTCAGCTGAGCATCCGATGGGATTATCTCACCGGAGCTAAATAATGGTGATGTAAAATTAAATGATGTATCTATTTCGATGAATGTCTTTAATTCTTTATTGATGTAGTGTCCGATATCTGCAAACACAAATTCGATCTGGTTGCTTTGAGTTGTAATTCCGTCTATTGGTTCGAGAACGTATGGTTCACTTATGTTGAAGATTATAAAATAATCCGTGGCTATATTATCCGAATGATCTTCCTCGGGAATTACCTCACTTTCATTTACCTTTGCAACAAGACTGTAAAGACCGCCTTTATTAGGGACCCAAATGAAATAAACCGAATCTTTTTCACCAAAGCTTCCTATTTTTTTTGTTCCAATAGTATATGATGTATCTGCTGATCCTGCATTCAATTCAACAACAACAGAATCATTTGGAAACACAGTACCTAAGTTTCTTATGTTAAGTCTTACAGAAATTGTATCTCCCAAAAGCGGATTTTCCGGATTTAACTGAATATCAGAAGATTTGATAATAAAGTCAGGATATTCAGGTAGTGCCATTTTCAGAACGGGATCACCCAGATAAGTTAACAAAGCTAACTGGCTTCCATAAATACCACCAGCAGGAACACTATTTTTAGAGTTTAGTATTGCTTTGCCAACTATGTAATTTCTGTTATTAAAAATATCATTAAACAACTGGTTATTGATTGCCTTTCCTACACCCCAATAGGTCAGCCCAGAACTACCATAAAATCCAATACTCCCT
>Ga0209536_100006233_pt1 | contig 18294 bp, 14 predicted proteins | sample DeeMarSeWOR28_12_FD_187461 | JGI IMG/M metagenome (GOLD analysis project Ga0209536, IMG submission 187461) | Marine sediment microbial communities from White Oak River estuary, North Carolina - WOR-2-8_12 (SPAdes) (version 2) | ecosystem: Environmental > Aquatic > Marine > Intertidal zone >... | reverse complement strand
CGTCTGCTCTGGCGCTTTTTTCCATCTATGTAGGTTTTCTTTATCCTGTAATGCTTGATCCGCAGCTTTGGATGGTAATAATCTCGATCTATGTCTTTTTTGCAGCGGGCATACCTGTCTGGTTTATCCTGCAGCCCAGAGATTTTACGAACGTTCATATCCTTTATGCCGGGATCGTTGCGTTGATCGCAGGAATAATTGCCGCAGGAGCAAAAGGCGTTACGGTTATGGCTCCTGCATTTAACGTTGTCGAAGCGAACATGAGCCCAAAGCTTGGCCTGATCTGGCCCGTACTTTTTATAACGGTTGCATGCGGCGCAATATCCGGATTTCATGCTTTGGTTTCCGGAGGAACTACTTCAAAACAGATAAAATTTGAAGGCCATGCGAGGACCGTTGGATACGGCGGAATGCTTCTTGAAACGATACTTGCTATTTGCGTAGTTTTAGTTATTGCAGGCGGGATCAAATTTATTGATTTTAAGTCAATTGTTTTTCCTGCTCAGGCCGCCGGCTCCAATCCTATACTTGCTTTTGCGCTTGGGATGGGGAACATCCTTTATATGGGCTTTGGCCTTCCGCGCGTTTTTGGTTCGATATTCGGCATACTTATGGTCGAAGGGTTTGTTATTACATCTCTTGATACGGCAGTAAGGCTTAACCGGTATCTTTTTGAGGAGCTCTGGATAGCGGTCTTTCACAATCCGCCGAAAATATTCCGGTCATATTTATTTAACGCGGGACTTTCTGTTGCTATTATGTTCTTTCTTGGATATACAAACGCTTATATAACAATATGGCCTATCTTTGGCACGGCAAATCAGCTGCTCGCAGCACTAACGCTTATAGCGGTTTCTGCCTGGCTTATCTCCAAGAAAAGAAAATACTGGTTCGCGATGTATCCGGCGCTGTTTATGCTGGCCACCACTTTTGCTTCTCTTTTTATGTTGTTGTTCGGCAAATATCTTCCTGCAGAAAATTATCCTTTAGTTATTGCCGATATTCTGCTTCTGATCCTGTCTTTCGGGGTTTTTGCAAAAGCAGTCAATGTTTTTATCGAGCACAGAAAAGAAAGAAAAATGAGCAGTAAAGAGATCATTTCGACGCATTTTGAGGAGTTGCCGTCGATGAGAGATTAGAGGGTATACTGTCATTCTGAGCGAAGCGAAGAATCGCATTGGGAATTTGTTAAACTTTTAATGCGATTCTTCGGGCCGACTGAAAGTCGGCCCTCAGAATGACAATAAACCTTCACCTTGACAAAAGGTATTTTGATGATATACTTTGACACGAAGTTTTGAAGGAGGAAGAAAAGTTGAATAAATTTAGAGTTGTCAGCCTCATTGTAGCGGTATTATTGATCGCTGCACCGTCTTTTGCCGAAACCCCGTTCAAGGATGTTCCTGAAAACCATTGGGCAAAGTGGGCCGTTAATGACCTGGTCAAGCTCGGTGTTACTCAGGGGTATCCTGACGGAACTTTCAGAGGAAGCAAGAATATAACGAGATACGAGACCGCGATATTCCTTTCAAAGCTTGCAGCTGCGATAGGCGAGGGAAAGGCTGAAGAAGTGGATCTGAGCAGTATAAAGGCTGATATTCAAGCACTGAAGGCAGAGATCGCTGCACTTAAAGAGACGCCGGAAGAGGAAACAAGAGGGGTCCCTATCACCGGGAGCTTTATGTCAAGATTTAGAGTTGCCAATCTCTTTGCCGGAAATGTTTCCGGAGGAGGAACCGCGCCAAAAGGGCCCCGATTTGACTACAGATTAAGGACAATTCTTTCAAAAAATCTTGGGGAAAATGCAAGCGTTAAAATAAATCTTGATACGATGGATGCCGGGTTCAACGGCGGTGCGGAGGACCTTGCAACAAAGCTTCTTGATGCGGAAGGGAATCTGACAATAAAGATGTGGGGTGATAATCCTCTTGATATAAAGGTCACTGCCGGTCCGGGGCCTGTTGTTTACTCTTTTGTTCAGGATAACGTTATCCCCAGCGAGGTCGGGACAGTTTACATGCGTCCGAGAAATTCGATTATGGCAGAAACGGGTCTTGGTGAAGCCGAGATTACCGGAGGGTATACTGCAAGAACATTAAGTCCAAGCGGAGAAGTTTTGGTTGATCAGGTGACTTTGAGCATCGGCCAAAAGTTTGCAAACGTGCCGTTCTTCAATAATCTTCGCCTTGCCGGAACCTGGGATTATGTTGCACAAAATCTTTTCAGCGAAAACGGGAATAAACCTCATGACAGCAGATCAAAGATTGATATTCTCATGACCTTTAGCGATACGTTCCAATCCGACCTTACCTTTGGCTTTACCGGGGCTGATGATGCATCTGAAGGGACTTATCTCGGGTTTGGGATATCTCTCATAGATCCGTGGGAGACAGGAACAGTGATATCATTGAAGTTACATACGGTTGGTGCGCAATACCTGCATCCAGACCTTCTGACGGCAGAAGCGGATATGATCGGGCTTGATTATTTTGATAAATATATTACGAACGGCATAGTCGATTTTGGCGGAGAAATTGCTCAGGTGCTTTCGGAAGATTTCACCCTTAAAGGGAAGTTGGATTTCAGATACGGCAAGGACAAGACCTATGGAGAAGATGATCCTCTCTCAAATTCAACTATTGAGACGGCATTATCGTATAAGATCGCCAGAAGCGCAACGCTCGATTTCATTTACAAGGTTTACCAGGTCCCTTCAAATAAAACTGACATGACAAGCGATGTTTTTGGACTTTCTTTCTTATTCAAGTTCTAGTATCTCAAATAAAGTTTGCAGAAAGGCCCTCGAAATCTCTTTAGCTTTCGAGGGCTCTTCTTTTTGAAACTAAACGGAGGAAAAATGGACGTCGTTCTTCTAAAGAAAAATCTGGATACAAAAATTATCGGAAAAAATATTCAATGTTATGAGAAGATCGACTCGACCAATGATGAGGCAATCAGGCTTGCAAAGGGCGGTGCGAAGGAAGGGACTGTGGTAATTTCCGAAGTTCAAACATCCGGCAAGGGAAGGCTTGGGAGGCAGTGGAGCTCAAAAAAAGGAGAGAGCCTCACTTTTTCCGTAATCATCAAACCTCATGTAAGCCTCTATAAAACATTTACCGTAACCCTTCTGGGGGTGCTTTCGGCAGTTCGCGCTGTTCGGTGGAAGACAGGGCTCGAAGCAAAATTAAAGTGGCCGAATGACATTGTTGTTCATGATAAAAAAGTTGGCGGAGTGCTCTCGGAGGCCGTTCCGTCAAAAAAGGGGCCGGATTCAATTATTGTTGGCATCGGCATAAACGTTAATAATTCAGGATTTCCTTCTCCGATCAAAAATACCGCTACTTCTTTAAAGCTTGAATCAGGCCGAAAGATCGGCCGCGAAGAAGTTTGCGCAGCCGTATTATCGGAGTTTGAGAAACTTTATTCAACCTTTCTTTCGGGAGAAAAAAAACAGATATTGGACGAATGGAGAACAGTGTCCTGGACGCTTGGCAAAATTGTTTCCGCAAGGACCAATAAGGGAGATTTTAAGGGCGAAGCGGTAAATTTGGGCGAGGCGGGAGAGTTGATTATTAAAAGCAAAGGTGGTAGGATTAACAAACTAAAACCGGGTCAGGTTATCAAACTTGATCATGTCGGGAGCAGGTAATATGGCGTTAAGAGGTATAAGAGGAGCGATAACCGTTAAGAAGAACTCAAAAAAAGAGATCCTCTCCGCAACAGAGAAACTTCTTAAAAAGATGATATCTTTGAATAAAATAAAGACCAATGATGTGGCGTCGGTCATATTTTCTGTGACTCGTGACTTGAACGCGGAATTTCCCGCTTTTGCTGCAAGAAAACTCGGTTGGTTATATACTCCGCTTCTTTGTATGAACGAGATACCTGTCCGGGGAAGTTTGAGCAAATGCATAAGGATCCTGATCCATGTTAATACAGGCAAAAAGCAGGGTAAGATGAAACATGTTTACCTTGGAAAAGCTAAAAAATTAAGGCCCGACCTCGGGACAGGGAAGAAAGACCTTTACTATATAAGTAATTCAAAATAAATTGAGGAATGTGTAAAAGCGGACAGGGGGATAATTATGATAATAATAATGCGGTCGGATGCAACAGATGAACAGATAAGCCATGTTACGGAAAAGCTTAAGGCCCACGGTTTTGGAGTTCACCTCTCAAGAGGCGTGGAGAGGACCGTTATAGGTGCGATAGGGGACAAGAGCGCCATTTCTATTGAAACTATTGAGATGCTTCCCGGAGTTTCCGAGATCATTCCTATCCGAAAGCCTTATAAGCTGGTCAGCAGAGAGATCAGGTCAGAAGATACAATTGTAAAGATAAATGACAAGATAAAGATCGGAGGCAAGAGCAGGGTTGCCGTTATTGCGGGGCCGTGTTCCGTTGAAAATGAAGCCCAGATCATTGAAATCGCCGAGGCGGTGAAGAAAGCCGGGGCAACTCTTCTCAGAGGCGGAGCTTTTAAACCAAGGACTTCCCCTTACAGTTTTCAGGGGTTAGGGGAAGAAGGTTTAAAGCTTTTGGCAAAAGCAAGAAAGAAAACAGGCCTTCCGATCGTAACTGAACTGATGGATCCAAGGGATATGGATGCTGTAAAAAAATATGCCGATGTGGTCCAGATAGGCGCAAGAAATATGCAGAACTTCCCGCTATTAAAGGAAGTGGGCAGAATAAAGAAACCGGTTCTTTTGAAGAGAGGGCCTTCGGCAAAGATCGAAGACCTTCTTATGGCGGCTGAGTATATCCTTTCCGAAGGCAATAAGAACGTAATCCTCTGCGAGCGCGGTATTACAAGCCACGATACATACACAAGAAATACTCTGGATCTTTCGGCTGTTCCCGTAATAAAGGATCACAGCCATCTCCCTGTAATTATTGACCCGAGCCACGGCGTTGGAAAATGGAAGTATGTTGCTTCAATGTCTCTTGCCGCGGTAGCTGCCGGTGCGGACGGCCTTATGATAGAGGTCCATAATAAACCGGAAGAAGCTTTGTCCGACGGGTCGCAGTCCTTAAAGCCTGATAAGTTTGCCGAGCTGATGAAGCAGTTAAAGGTTGTTGCAAAGGCTGTGGGGAGAGAAATCTAAACAAATAATTAACAATTTCTCAATTAACAATTAACAACAATATATCGCCTTTGGCGATGATTATTATAATAATATTTCCTTGTTGTTAATTGGGACATTGTTAATTGTTAATTTCTTAACTGTAGGTATTTCTCAAACCTATTCTTTGTGATCTCATCCACTTTAGCTTTGATAACAACCCTGTCTTCTTTATATTCTTCGGACTTTACTTCAGCTTTCTCGTGCAGAAGATGAACCATATTCATCTGATCGATCGGTATTTCAAACTTCAACACTTTCATGTGTTTTTCCAGTTCCTTCTGAACCAGATTGAGAAGAGCCTGGAGGTTCTCTTTATTTGCGGCAGAAATCAGAACGGCGGGCTTAAATTTCTTTTCGAATTTCTTCGGGAATTTATCCTTTATTTTGTCTATCTTATTAAATACGGTGATTATCGGTTTAGTTATGGCGTTTAATTCTTCCAGTACCCTGTAAACTGCCCCAATTTGGTCTTCAAAATAAGGATGTGAAATATCAACAACATGGAGGAGAATATCGGCTTCAGTTACTTCTTCCAGTGTTGCATGAAAGGCTTCGACCAGGTTGTGGGGGAGCTTATGGACAAAGCCGACCGTGTCAGTTAAAAGTATTTCTCTTTCATTTGGAAGCTTTACTCTTCTTACTGTCGGATCAAGCGTTGCAAAGAGTTTGTCTTGAACCAGCACTTCCGCTCCTGTCAGGGCATTTAAAAGAGTTGATTTTCCCGAGTTTGTATATCCGACAACGGCGGCAACAGGAAGCAGGGCTTCTTTTCTTGCCTTTCTCCTTATGGAACGATTATTCCTTACCGATTCCAGTTCGTTCTTCAGAAGTGATATTCTTTCTCTTATCCGGCGGCGGTCCATTTCAAGCTTGGTTTCGCCTGGACCCCGCGTTCCGATGCCTCCTCCGAGGCGGGACATCAGAACGCCCGTGCCGACGAGATGAGTTAAAGTGTAATTGGTCTGAGCAAGCTCAACCTGCAGTTTTCCTTCTTTGGAGTGTGCGTGCTGGGCAAATATGTCGAGGATGAGAGATGTTCTGTCCACCACTTTTGCGTTAAGTTCCGCTTCCAGATTCCTTACCTGCGAAGGCGATAATTCGTGATCAAAAATGATGAGGTTTGCTTTGTTGGCCGCTGCTTTTGCCTTTAATTCCTGAAGTTTGCCTTCGCCGATAAAAAATTTCAAGTCCGGGGTCTTTCTTCTTTGAAATATCTTGTCGACGACCTCTGCTCCGGCGGTTTTTGAGAGGGCTTCAAGCTCCTGTATGGATTCCTCAATAGGCCAGGGTTCTTTACCGGAGATCTCTACGCCGACAAGGATTGATTTTTCTTGCTTGGCTATATCAAACCTCTCCTTTGGGGGATCTCATCATAAGGTCGGAGATCGCTTTATACGGGTCTTTGCCTTCCAATACCGAACAGACTTCGTCAGTGATAGGCATTTCAACGTTGCATTTTTTTGCAAGCTTTTGTGCAGCCCTTGCAGTGGGCACACCTTCTGCGGTTGATTTCATGTCTTCCAGAATACTTTTTAATTTTTCTCCTTTTGCGAGGCGTTCTCCAACCTGATGGTTCCTGGAAAGTTTTGAAGAACAGGTTGTGACCAGATCGCCGATGCCGGATAGCCCGGAAAAAGTTTCAGCTTTTGCTCCGAGAGAAACGCCGAGCCTTTTTATTTCCGCAAGCCCCCTTACCATAAGGCCGGCTTTTGCATTGTCGCCAAGGCCTAAGCCGTCAGCGATTCCTGCGGCCAGGGCAATAATGTTTTTTAAAGTGCCTCCCAGTTCAACGCCGATAACATCGGTGTTAGTATAAATTCTAAATCTCTCCATCATCAGCAGTTTTTGAGCGGTTTCCGCGATCTTTTTGTCCTCCGAGGCAACAACGGACGCAGCTGGAAGCCCTTTTGCGATCTCTCTTGAAAGATTGGGCCCGGAAAGGACGCAGATGTCTTTGCTTTTTATTTCTTCTTTTAAGACCTCGGACATCCTTTTTAGATTTTCTTCCTCAAGCCCCTTGGTGGCGCTGATGATCAAGGCATCTTTATTAATGAGGTTTGAAAATCTTTTTGCTATCGATCTGAGATGAACGGACGGAGATGCAAAAACGAGAGAAGATGAAGCGGCCGCTTCCTTATCATTACAGGTTATTTCGATATTTGGCGGAACTGGGAAACCGGGAAGAAACCATTTATTTTCCCTCATTTCATTTATTTCTTTGCAAAGCTCTTTTTCAAAGACCCAGAGCTTAACGTTCAGCCCTTTTTCCGCAAGGAGTATTGAGAGGGTTGTCCCCCAGGCGCCGGCGCCTATTATTGCAATAGTTTCTTTTTTCTGCATATATTTTGCCTCGTTTGCAGAAAATCAGGACATTAGGGGATCAGGATATCGGGTCCCCAATTTCCTGATAATCAGATAGCCTGATTACCTGATATCCTTCTCCCCGATCTTCCTTTCGGTTCCCGATAAAAGCCTTTGGATATTCGGTACATGCTTGATAATAATCAGAATTGCAGCGATCGTTGTTGCAGCTATGTACGGCATTGGTTTTCCCATATAGAGCATCAATGCTGAACAACAAAGCGGTACCGTGATCGATGCCAGGGAAACGTAACGCGTAAAACCGATGATAATGGCCGCAAGAATAACGGCAAAAAGAAACACATAGGGTGCGAGGCCTAAGAGAACCCCTAGCCCGGTTGCCGCTCCGCGGCCCCCTTTAAACTTTAAGAAAATCGAGAACATATGTCCCAGAATTGCTGCAATGCCCGTGGAAACAATGAGAAGGGGATCCCCTAAAACAATGATGGCCAGGTATACGGCAAGATAGCCCTTGAGAAGATCAAGGCCAAAAACGATAAGTGCGGGGATGACGCCGATCGAACGAAGAACATTGGTTGCTCCTATATTGCCGCTTCCGACCTTTGTTATGTCGACCTTGAAGATTCGAGAAACTAAAATGCCGAAAGGTATTGAACCGAGGATATAACCGAGAAATATCACGAACGATACGATTATTGTGTTTGGGATATAAATCACCTCGGGTGTAATTCTACGATATATAAAAAAGATTGTCAAAATGTTTAATTTTTTGTTGTTTTATCTTCTTTTTTGATGTTATAATTCCAGCACAATGATAAGTAAAGCATTAGATGGTTTCATAGAGAATAAATATTGGCCGGTTGTTGTTCTGGTCTGTTTTGTTATTCTCTTTTGGCACCCCATTTTTATTAACAATGAATTCTTTGCGGATGATACTGTTATTTTGGGCGCAATTCGCGACGGCCAGTTTTCCTTGAAATATATGTTAACCCCTCATAACGATCATTTTATGCCTTTGTTTAAGGGCATCTTTTTTGTCGTTTATAAATTGTTTGGACGCAGCATCATTCCCTGTATGGCGGTTTCGATTTTTATTCACATCTTGAATTCGATCCTGTTTTTTATTCTCTGTAAAATGATATTTCCAGATAGAAAATGGCTGCCGTTTTTTACGGCGATATTCTTTTCTTTGAATTCATCTTTTTATGAAGTTCTGCACTGGTTCATAGTTGTTAACACTTCGATGTCTTTTTTATTTTTGCTTTTGTCGCTTGTTTTTCTTCATCGATATTCAAATGAAAAGAAAACGTGGATGTATGTAGTCTCACTTGTTTCATCTTTCTTTATTCCGATGGGCTTTACTTTGGGGATACTGGGCATAGCTTTTATTTATCTTTACGCCTGGTTTATTTTAAAGATCAGAAGCATCAAGATTTATGCCCCGTATATCTTACCTTTCCTGTTCTTTGCTGCTTTCTATGTGACATTTGTAGTTCTGGCGGGCCATTCACGAACTGGCGTTTATTCGATGAATATCCTTGATATAGCGCAATACGTTCTCATGGGATTTTTCGGAGCATGGTTCAAAAGCATGGGCTTTTCGATCGCTGCAACTCCGCAGACAACCATTTTAAGCGGTTTGCTGGCCCTGCAGCTGATATTTGTTTGTTACTTCCTGTTATTTTATTTCTTCTTGAACAGAAAAGATGAGCGAGTTCAAATACTTGGAGACAGGAATATAATGTGGTTCTGCCTTATTTCGGCGGCGCTTTGTTATGCGGCGATAGGAATAGGGCGCTCCCAGCTCTCGAAGGATGTATTTTTGTATTGGGGGAGATATCAGTATTTTCCGGTAGCCTTCCTTTCGATTTTAATAGGCAATGCCGCGCTTCCCATATTCCAGGTTTTTGCAAAGATCTTTAACCGCAGGCGGCTGTTCGTTTTCTTTGCCGTCCTGTTCATATTTTTCCTGATAATACAGTTTGCGGTAATTCGTCAAAAGTCCCTGTCGAGTTTCAGGACCGAAGGTGCACTGCCCAGTGCAGATCTGCCTGTCTGACCGAATTTTTCTCCTGTTTTTTTGCTTGAAATAATCGACCTCGTATAGTAAAATAACCAAGTTGTCTTGAGGAGGAGATATGGTATTATCCGTAACGGAACTGAGACCGGGAGTAACAGTAGAGATCGACGGTAATATTTTTCGGGTCCTTGAATATAAACACATAAAAGTTGCACAGCAGGCTTGCGTTAAATCAAAGTTAAAGAATCTAAGAACCGGCGCCATAATAGACAAGAGCTTTAAAGTTTCTGAAAAGATCGAAAAAGCTCATATTGAGCGCAAACAGATGCAGTTTCTCTACAAGGGCGAAGGCGAATATCATTTTATGGACCAGCAGACCTTTGAGCAGACGGCCTTTACAGAGGAAAAGCTCGGAGATTCGGCGAATTATATAAAAGAAGGTTCAACGATAACAGTATTGTTTTATGAGGAGGAAGCCATTGATGTTGAGCTTCCCACATCTGTTGAACTTAAAATTGCAGAAACTGTGCCGGGGATAAGGGGCGATACAGTATCAGGCGGGTCAAAGCCCGCAACTCTTGAAACAGGATTGGTTGTTCAGGTTCCTTTGTTCATAGATGCCGGCGAGGTGATCAAGGTTGATACAAGGACCGGCGAATATATTGAGAGAGTAAAGTAATATGGTTGATTTTGATCTTATAAAAAAACTTATAAAGATACTTGAAGAAGCCGATATCACCGGGCTTGCGGTTGAAGAAGGCGGAATGAAGATAGAGATCAGAAAAGATAAGAGCGGTGTTGTTGTTTCAAATATGCCCGGACAGGGTGCTTCTCATTGCGGTCCGCAAGTTGCCGAAGCACCAAGGGCCGAAGAAGCGGAAGAAGCCGGCATGACTCCCATAGTTTCCCCGATGGTCGGCACATTCTACAGATCTCCTTCTCCTGATTCCCCTGCGTATGTGGATGTTGGTGATGACGTTAAAGCCGGAAAAGTTGTATGCATCGTAGAAGCCATGAAACTCTTTAATGAAATTGAATCCGAAGTCAGCGGAAAAGTCGCAAAAATACTCGTAGAGAACGGCCAACCGGTCGAATACGGACAAAAGTTATTCCTCGTTAAGAAAGACTAGAGACCCCGAGGCTCCAAGACACCGAGACCCCAAGACCCAAAAATGTAGATTTTACCTGCTAAGTTTGCTAAAATAATGGTAGTTTAGTGTCCCTTTGAGCCTAAAATTTTAAAAGGGGGATATTTATATGACATCTAAGAAATTTTTGGTCATATTAATTTTAATCTCTTCTTTCGTTCTTATCCTCGCTGCTGAATCGCTTTCAATTGATTGGACAAATCTCGGCCCTCCCGGACAGGGGCAATTTGATGTAATAGACATCGTGTTTGATCCTACTGATGCAAATATTGCTTATGCACTGGTATTGGATAAATCATCATATTTTTTAACGACCCAACAGTACGCGCTTTTCAAAACTATTGATAAAGGCGAGAACTGGTTTGAACTTGATGGGGCAAGGAACTTCTGGCACAGCTACAATATTTATGGAGAAGGATATGATATGGCTTTGATGTATAAACTTTATATTCAACCCAGATCTCCGAACACTCTTTATGCAACAGGCAGATCGGACTCATCCTGTCCTCTAAAAGGCGCCATATTCAGAAGCGAGGACGGTGGTGAGAACTGGGAATGTATACATCAAGTTCCTGACGGAACATGGAGGCTTGCGGTTTATCCGGAAGACCCGGATGTGCTTTATAAAAGAGACCGCTTGAATTTTTATTCTCCGAATATTGAAATTACAACGGATGAGGGGGATAATTGGATAACCACAAGTAACGGACTCCCCTCTGCCGGCGGCTGCATGAGCCTGGCAGTAAACCCCGGCGATCATAAGAACGCAGTTTCACATTTTGCTTATTTTACTAATTTTCTTTACGGTTGGACCGGAATATATACAACAACAAACGAAGGGTTTAGCTGGCAATTGACCGAACAGGTGACCATCGGAGGCGTCGTTCAAGATGGGGTGCGATATATTTGCGACATTTCTTTTAATCCCCAGAGCACAAACGAAGTTATCGGATTAATGAGAGCAGGGCACGATTATCGCAACGTGGGCGGCAGCTTCGAGCTTGTGGGGCCATATAAACCCTGCATCTACTGGAGCACTGACTTTGGCCAATCATGGATAACATGGGAGATGGAATCCTTTCCCGTAAGTTGGACCGACTGGTTTGAGAGAGAGTCCGTCTCGTCCTATGATCCGAACAATTTCAATACCATTTATTTTGGCCAGAGAGGTTTGTATAAATCAACCGATAAGGGAGTGAACTGGATCAGGCTCGACGGATCAGGCGGCCTTCCTGAGGATATAGATGTTGTTTCAATAACGGTTTCAAGCAAAGAGCCGAATACTATTTTCGTCGGCACATGGGGTCCTTCCGGGATTTACAGAAGCACTGACTCAGGAATAAACTGGCAGAAAGTGGATGAAGGGTTAGGGTACCTTCCTGTTCGTTATGTGGGGATTGACCCTGCCATGCCGCGAAATATTTACGCTTATTCTTCAAGGGGACTTGGCACATATAAAACTACAAATTACGGAACAAGTTGGGCGACTGCTTTTCCATATTATCAAACTTGGTTTTTCGAAACATTGGCTCTTGATCCGGAAAATTCAGGAACAATGTACATTTACTGGCCTCCTTCGGACACCTACGGCATCTCTAAAAGCACTGATTACGGTGAAAACTGGGATTACGTAAAACAGCTTGCAGAGGAGGAGAGATGCAATTTTATAAGGATCTGCCCGTCATCTCCCGAAGTTGTTTATGCTCAGATCTCGGGCGGCGGGAATCCGCGCCTTATAAAGAGCACTAATGCAGGCTCTGCGTGGAATGATATAAGCGGTTCGGAAGGGACTGAGGAAGTTGCCGATGATCTGATAATTGATCCGGCTTCGCCTGATGTTTTGTATAAGTGGCGGCAAAGAGGTCTCTGGGGCATAAAAAAGAGCACAACAGGAGGCACAACGTGGACATCGCTTGAATACAGCGGCAATGAAATAACAACTGTATCTGCTATGGCTATCGATCCCGAAGATCCGAACAGGCTTTATGCTGCCTGGAAAGTAGGACCGGACTGGCAGTATGCAATATTCAAAAGCACAAACGGCGGCGCTGACTGGAGCAAGATAGGCATTGCTGATTACTATATGGCGATCACGGATATAGCAGTTAATGCTAATCCGAACTCCTCTTCATCTGTCATTTACGCGCTGGAGAATACAACTTGGAATAATTCAGACCTGTACAGAATTGCCGGTGTAATCCCGGAAAAAATAGGCTCACTTTTGCCTGTTGATAACAGGAGTTTTAGACTAGTCTCAATGAAACTCGCCTTAGATCCCGTAACAGAACCGGTGATCTATCTTGCTTCTTCCCGGGGGATCTATAAAAGCATAGATATTGCCGTTTCTCCTCCCCCTGAAATAATTTCTATAGATCCTCCATCCGGCCTTAGGGTGGCACCAAATCCAATTGTAATAAATGGGAATTATTTCTTTGATCTTGAAAATCTTTATTTAAAAAGAAAAGATTCGGAATTTAACGTGCCGATCCCAATTATTAGCTATGATTACACCTCCATAATTTCAATTGTTCCTCCAGGGCTTGACCCCGGCACCTACGAAGTTATTGTCGATAGTGTGGGGCTTCCTACAGTTACGGGCGGCACCTACGAAGTCGGCGCGCCTCCTCCTGGAGGGCCTGAGATAACACATGTTACTTTTGACGACTGGTCATATTACCCTGCTGACTTTCATTATGAGCCCATTTCACCGTCGCCTTACATAACAGCTCATATAAGCGACGAGAGCGGGATCGCAACGGTTGAAAGCTTTGGGCTGACTGTCATAAATGCAGATTCTCCCACAGACTACGGTACAAGAGAAATAAGCAGCTCAGCATTTCACGAAGATAATCCGGCAAAGACACAAGGAGAGTTGGAATTTGACGTTCTTCCGCCGCTTCTTCCTGGTAAGTATTATATGTATATATATGCAAAAGATTTATTGGGGAATGTAGGTTACTGGACGGGCGGGGTAGAAGTGGAGGTGGGCCCTGTCAGATTGATCGGCGAAGTTCTTTCGTATCCTTCAATATTTAAGCCTCTTAAAGAAGGAGGAAACATAAGGATAGCATATAATCTTTCAAGGAATGCCGAAACAACCGTTTATATGTATGATGTTTCCGGTCAGCTTGTGCTGACAAAGAAATTTTCGGCAGGGGAAATGGGAGGGAAAGCAGGCTATAACCAATTCGAATGGAACGGCATAAGTGACTTTGGCGGATATGTCGGGAACGGGATCTATGTGATAAAAGTCACTTCAGGTAATAAGGCTATTGGGACGGGGAAGATAGTTGTATTTGACTAGATGACCGCATGACCACAAGACTACATGACCTGTGTAGTTGTCGAAAATGACTACACATGTAGTAAAAATCCACGCTTTTTGAATTCAAATTGCTTTGATTCCTGTTCAGTAAAGTTGGCATGAAAATTGCTACTTCATGACTGCAAGACCACACGACCACAAGACCGATGACGATAAAACCAAAGAAATTGGGGGTCGAATAAAATGGGAAGAGATTATAGGAAAATTGAAGCTTATCAGCTGGCAAACGATCTGGTGCTTTCTATCTATAAGGCTACAAAAAAATTTCCGAAAGAAGAATTGTTCGGCTTGACTGTGCAAATGCGCAGAGCAGCAATTTCAATTCCGGCGAATATTGCTGAAGGAGCGACAAGAAAGTCAAAGAGGGAGTATTTGCGGTTCTTGTATGTAGCAAAAGGGTCTATGGCGGAATTAGAATTTTTCATCACTATTTCAAAAAGCCTTGGCTATTTAAATGATAATGATTATCAGGAATTAGAAAGAAAACGCAATAAGGCCGGAGGCAAACTTTATAGACTGGTTGTATCTGTCGAAAAAGAGATATGAAAGGTCTTGTTGTCGTGCGGTCTTGTGGTCATGTGGTCTTTTCTGATTGAAAACCTTCCGTATATCAATTATACTTTTTGAGGACGAAAAATATTAGAGGTGGTCAATGAGCTTGCTCGGTAAACGCTGGCAGATATACGAACAAAAAAACGAACTATGCGGCAAAATCGCAAAGGAATTCGACATTTCTCCTTTGACTGCTCAGGTCCTCTTGAACAGAGGAGTAAATACGTCCGAGGGCATCAAAAAATTTCTTGATCCAAGACTTTCGTATCTCTCTGATCCAATGGAACTTCCCGATATTTCAAAGGCCGCAAAGAGAATATTTTTGGCGAAAGAAAGAGGCGAAAAAGTCTTAGTTTACGGTGATTATGATGTTGACGGCGTGACCGGTACGGTTATTCTGCTTCACACACTAAATCTTATCGGTATTAAGGCTTCTTACTATATACCACACAGATACAACGAAGGTTATGGAATGAACGAAGGGGCAGTTCGGGAGATCAAAACTAAGGCAGCAGATCTCATCATCACCGTTGACTGCGGAATATCAAATGCAAATGAAATAGACCTTGCAAATTCTTTGGACATGGATGTTATCGTAACCGACCATCACAATGTTCCCAAAAAACTGCCAAAGGCCCTGGCTTTAGTTAATCCTAAATTGCAGAAGGGGGACCATCCTTCCAAAGAACTCTCAGGGGCGGGAGTTGCATTCAAATTTGCGTGGGGATTGCTCCGGCTTGCGGGGGTGAATGACAGCGAAATGCTTATAGACATGCTTGATCTGGTGGGATTGGGGACTATTGCAGACGTTGTTCCATTGGTTGACGAAAACAGGATACTTGCGGTTCAGGGGCTTAATTTATTAAATCAGAGGAAGCGCATCGGAATAAAACAGCTTTCTAAAGCAGCTGGATTATATGGCAAAATAAAGACCCGACAGGTAAATTTCATGCTTTCTCCGCGCATAAATGCCGCGGGAAGATTGGAGCATGCCAGACACTCTGTGGAGCTGTTGCTTCAAGAAAATGAAGAGAGTGCAAAAGATCTTGCAGAGAAATTGAGCGAGATAAACAGCGAGCGTCAAAATATCGGCGGAAGGATCGCAGGTGAAGCTTATGAAAAGATCGAGAAAGATAATTTGGGCGATTCAAAATTAATATTTATCAGCGGCCGTGACTGGCATCCCGGTGTTATCGGGATCGTTGCATCGCAGATCGCCGACAAGTTTTACAGACCTACAATATTAGTCGGGGAAAATGATAACGAGGCGAGGGGGTCGGCGAGGAGCATTGACGGATTCGATATTTTTAAGTTCTTGGAAAAAGAAGGAGACCTTTACAATAATTTTGGCGGCCACAAGGCTGCGGCCGGTTTTTCTATTGACCCTAAAAAAATTAGTTTGCTTAAGGACAGGCTTTTGAAAAGCGTGGAAGGGTTTGTCCCCCCTTATGATCTAACGCCAAAAGTTATTATTGATGCGCTTATCTCTCCGAACGATATAACCATGGGTTTTGTTCAGGAACTTGAATCTTTAAGCCCCCACGGGCCTGCCAATCCGTTGCCCGTGTTTCTTACAAGGGACGTAAAACTTACCGATTTTCGCACGGTTGGAAGTAAAGACTCGCATCTTAAATTAAAATTCTCTTTGAACGGGACAATTATCGATTCGATCGGTTTTGGACTCGGCTCTTTGTCGGAAAAACTTGTCTCTGGAAGGAATTATGATATTGCCTACAGTTTGGGAACAAATGTGTGGAACGGGTTTGAATCTGCGGAATTGAGTCTTGTTGATATACAGGAGAATGGTTAACTGTCATCCTGAGCGAAGTCTGCCGAAGCTTTAGCGTAGGCAGACGAAGCGAAGGATCGCATTATAAGTAATCTTATTTCTTTAATGCGATTCTTCGCCCCTTCGGGGCTCAGAATGACAGTAAAACAAAATTACAGGAGGTTATATTAATGAAGGTTTTGGTCATTGGTTCCGGCGGTCGTGAACATACGCTTGTCTGGAAAATTTCTCAAAGCAAAAGAGTTGATAATATCTTCTGTGCTCCCGGTAATGCCGGGACGGCAGGTTTGGCCGAGAACGTAAATATTAAAGCTGACGATATTCAGGGTCTGAAGAAATTTGCTCTGGAAAAGAAAATAGACCTCACCGTTGTAGGACCTGAAATCCCTCTTGTTGCCGGCATTGTTGATGAATTCGAAAAAGAAGGGCTCAAGATCTTTGGCCCGACAAAAGCTGCGGCAATGCTTGAGGGAAGCAAGGTTTTTTCTAAAGAATTTATGTTGAAGCATAATATTCCTACTGCGTCTGCAAAGATTTTTGATGATGAAAAGGCAGCAATTAAGTATATTCAGGAGAAGAACGGTTTTGTGGTCGTTAAAGCCGACGGTCTTGCCGCCGGCAAAGGAGTTATTGTTTGCAAGGATATAGAAGAGGCGGAGGAAGCAATTCACAGAATAATGGTAAAAAAAGAATTCGGCGAATCGGGCAAGCGCGTTATTGTGGAGGATTGTTTAGACGGAGAAGAAGCATCCATTCTTGCTTTTACTGACGGAGAAACAATAGTCCCAATGGCTTCTTCGCAGGACCATAAAAGAGTTTTTGATAATGACATGGGCCCCAATACAGGAGGGATGGGGGCATACAGTCCTGCTCCTGTTGTGACAGAAGAACTTTTCAATAAGATAGATAAGGAAATCTTAAAACCTACGATTTCCGGCATGAAAAAAGATGGAGTTCCTTATAAGGGAGTTCTTTATGTCGGGGTCATGGTGACAAAAGAGGGGCCAAAGGCCCTGGAATTTAATGCGCGCTTTGGCGATCCCGAAACTCAGGCGATCCTTCCCAGGATGAAGTCAGATCTAACCGAAATTATGATGGCCGTTGTCGAAGGAAAACTAAATAAAGTAAAAATTGATTGGGACAGCCGGGCGGCGGTTTGTGTTGTTATGGCTTCGGGCGGATATCCGGGGTCATATGAAAAGGGGAAAGAGATAAAAGGGCTAGCTAAAGCTTCAAAACTTCCTGACACAATTGTATTTCAGGCCGGAACAAAGAAGGGCGATGGAAAGATCGTGACTGCCGGAGGAAGAGTTCTGGGAGTAACTGCTCTTGGGGATTCAATTAAAGATGCGATCGATAATACTTATAAGGCCATTAAATTGATTGATTTTAACGGCGCCCACCATAGAAAAGACATTGGTCAAAAAGCCCTCAAATAATAGCATTTTTGCCCCTCAAACCGGATAAAATTCACCGAGAAAAAGCGAAATTTTGGCCATTTTTTGTCGATATATATATAGGGAGAAAAAGCAATGGCCAATGCTACTAGAGCCATAAATATTAATATAAACCCATATCCAACTAGATGGAGATTGCCTGGAGATTTAACTCGATCAAGGCAACATCTAAAACCTATCGATGGTATTGCTAGAAGATGTATAGTGCATTCATTAACCTTTCATGAACTTCCTCCCCAAATAGATGATCTAATTAGTAAACTTCCTTCAGAAAAAAGCTTGCAAGCTTTACCTAAAGTTAGAAAAGACTATTTGTCATTTACCGTATACAGTTTAAAACAAATGGTTGCCGCAGGAACAATAAGTGCGGAAACAGCATGGACATTGTTTTATGGGGAATGGAATAATATAGATAAAGTTGAAACCAATAGTTTTAATGGTTTGAGGGAAGATTTTGTTCGTCGTGCAGGTCAATATATTGGCGGAAATATGCCGGAAGAAGCATCGTTATTAGAACTTGAATTTTACATGAGGGCAGGCGAGGCGGGGCAGGAA
>Ga0209536_100006232_pt1 | contig 18295 bp, 16 predicted proteins | sample DeeMarSeWOR28_12_FD_187461 | JGI IMG/M metagenome (GOLD analysis project Ga0209536, IMG submission 187461) | Marine sediment microbial communities from White Oak River estuary, North Carolina - WOR-2-8_12 (SPAdes) (version 2) | ecosystem: Environmental > Aquatic > Marine > Intertidal zone >... | reverse complement strand
GCTCGCCGGCGTCGAGCCGAATCTGCGCGATCAGCTTGCGCATCACGCTGGCCTCGTCGGCTGAATAATTGTCTCTGATCGCCTTACGCAGGGCGCTGACAGGCTGTTCGCTGGTATTCATTTCGGCTCTTCCACTAACTATATGTTGGTTATTTGCTGGAATGAGCGGGGACGAATCCCCCGCCTCGTCGCCTGAAGCAGAATGTCACAAAACGGGAGTAGATGCCAATGTGTGGATCGGGGGCGCAGCCCGTGCGCCCCCGCAATTTGATAGTCAGCCTGTAAGCCGGGTTCTGTCGAGGATAATCATTCATCTGGACTGGAAGTCACCTCCCAGCCTCAAGCAACCAACCCGAAAACGGCGCGGACAACGCCATGGTTTTCCTATTTGGTCTTGCTCCGGGTGGGGTTTACCCTGCCGCTCGTGTTACCACGCGCGCGGTGCGCTCTTACCGCACCATTTCACCCTTACCAGCCGAGGCTGGCGGTATACTTTCTGTTGCACTGGCCGTAGGCTTGCGCCCCCCAGACGTTATCTGGCACCCTGTCCTGTGGAGCCCGGACTTTCCTCCAGTTCAAAATCCGTTACCGGAAATGAACCAGCGATTATCCAGCTGACTGCGCGCGATTCTACCTGATACGGACGCACCGGGTCGATTATTTTCACGCAATTTGGCGAGGCAATCGGCGCGAGGCTGGATAGCCGATCCCATCGGCCTTCAGGCGGCGGAAAGGGTCTGGTGAAATGTCAGCTGGCGCAACAGGGTAAACTTTTCTTCGTTCAGCAGAAATGGCCGGATTGCGTCCAGCATCTCCTGGCGCTCACTGGAAGCGTACCAGCGTTTCCAGGCTGCCTCGTCGGTCCAGCGGGTGACGACGACGTAGTGGTTGGGTTTATGAATATCCACCAGCGACTCACCCGACAGGTAACCGCCGGCGTTGGACATAACACCCAGCAAATTGGCGATAGCAGCTTCGTAGAATTCTTCGAGCCCTTCCGCCACTTCGCGCTCGATGATGACCCTGATCATTGATTGATACCTCTTTATGACTGAATTGCAGTCGTGAAAAAGTGTTAAATCGGAGCAGCAGGATATACAATCGCGTTCAGAACACAATACACCCGGAGGTATCCAGATGTCCTGGCATAAGAAGATTCTGCGCGTCAACCTGACCACAGGCAGTTGCACAACCGAACCGCTCAATATGGAATGGGCCAACGCTTTCCTCGGTTCGCGCGGGCTCGCCAGCAAGTACCTCTACGAAGAGATGGATCCGGCCGCGGACGCGCTCTCGGCGGACAACAAGGTCATCTTCGCCACGGGGCCGTTAACCGGCACCATGGCCTCCACCGGGGGGCGCTATACCGTGGTCACCAAGGGCCCGCTGACCGGCGCGATCGCCTGCTCCAACTCCGGCGGCAAGTTCGGTGGCGAATTGAAGATGGCTGGCTACGACATGCTGATTCTCGAGGGTGAGTCGGACAAGCCGGTTTACCTGCACATCGAGGACGACAAGGTCGAAATCTGCGACGCCAGCGAGATCTGGGGTAAGACCGTGTGGGAAACCGAGGACATACTGGCGAAGAAATACAGCGACCCGCTGATGCGCTTTGCCGGCATCGGCCAGGCCGGTGAAAACCTGTGCCGCTACGCCTGCGTGGTCAACGACAAGCATCGCGCCGCGGGACGTTCCGGCGTCGGCGCGGTGATGGGCGCCAAGAAAATCAAGACGATTGCCGTGCGCGGCACGCGCGGCGTCAGCTGCGCCGACCCCAAGGCGTTCTACCGCATCGTCAACGAAGTCAACGCGCGCATGACCGACCGCGACGAGATGTCGCGCGACGGGACGCTGGCGATGATGGACGTAACCAACGGTTTCGGCAGCCTGCCGACGCGCAATAACCGCAGCGTGCGCTTCGAAGGCGCCAACAAGCTCAATCCCGAAGCGATGCACACGCCTAACGAAAACGGGCATACCAACATCGTCACCAACGGCGCCTGCTTCGGCTGTACCATCGGTTGCGGGCGAATCTGCAAGATCGATCCGAAGCACTTCTCGGTGAAGGATCGGCCCGAGTATCACGGCGCCTCCGGCGGCCTCGAGTATGAAACGGCCTACGCGCTGGGCGCGGCCTGCGGCGTCGACGACATCGACGCGGCAACCTTTGCCGGATTCATCTGCAACGAGTACGGCATGGATCCGATTTCGCTCGGCGGTACCATCGCCGCGGCGATGGAGCTGTTCGACATCGGCGCCATCGACGAGTCCACCACCGGCGGTATCAAGCTCGAGTTCGGTTCGGCCGAAGCGCTGTGCCAGATCGCCGAGATGGCCGGTAAAGGCGAAGGCTTTGGCGCCGACATCGCCATGGGCTCGAAGCGTCTGTGCGAAAAATACGGCCACCCGGACCTGTCGATGACGGTCAAGGGCCAGGAATTTGCTGCTTATGACGGCCGCTCGATGCAGGGAATGGGGCTCGCTTATGCGACCAGCAACCGCGGCGCCTGCCACCTGCGCGCCGATCCCTACGGGCACGATTTCGAAACCACCGAGATCGCCGGCAAGGCGAAGGTCGTGGCCGAATCGCAACGCGACGTCGCCTTCATCGACTCCAGCGGACTGTGCCTGTTCCCGGGCGGTTGCGGCTGGGGCATGGACGACTACGTTGAACTGGTGAACGCCGCCTGCAAAGGTAACTGGGACCCGCAGGAAACCGGCGAGCGCATCTGGAACCTGGAGAAGCTGTTCAACCTGAAGGCCGGCCTCGGCAAGAAGGACGATACGCTGCCGAAGCGTATCCTCACTGAACCAGCCGACGTCGGCACCGGCAAGGGCCTGGTGTGCAGGCTCGATGAAATGCTGCCCGAGTATTACCAGCTGAACGGCTGGGATGCGGAAGGCGTACCCACCAAGGACACGTTGAAGCGCCTCAGCCTGGGCTGAGTTCCAGGCCTTCATGGATATATCGGTCACCCTGTTCGGCGGGCTGCGTCACTTCCTGCCCGCCGGCAGCTCCTTCAACAAGTGCAGCCTTCCCCTCGGGGAGGGCGAGCATCTCGATGCGTTGCTGGCAAAGCTGCCGATTCCGGCGGATAAAGCTTACATCGTAATCGTCAACGACCAGAAGGTGGCGCGCGAAGACTATAGCGACATCATCATCAAACCCGACGACCACGTCGTGCTGTTACCTCCGATCAAGGGTGGCTGAGCACAATCCGCAATCATCTCTACAGCGATATATCGGGCTGCCCGGTGATACCAAAACGGATTGACCAGAATATTCGCTTCATAACAGCAATCAGCCTTGCCCTGGTATTGCTCATCCATCCCTCTACGGCATCGGCCGACACGATAGAAGAAGGCAACTGGGGTATTGCAATTGGTTACCGAATTGCAGATATCCCCTACCCAGCAAAAGATGAACAGGTGAGCGATGTCATCCCGCTCATGTTCTATGACGGCGACGTCTTTTTCGTTCGCGGGTTGACCGTTGGCGCAAAACTCTACAAGGATGGTCCCTGGCAAATCAGCCTGCTGGGTCGCCTGCGCTACATGGATATCCCGGAAGAGTATCAAAATCGCGTTCAGGGCGAAGAGTTCGATGTCGGCGGAGAAATCAGATACTTCTTCGACAACAATATCCAGGCCAGTATCGAGTTGATGACCGACCAACATAGTCGATATTATTCAGCCCTGGGCGCTCGTTACCTCTGGGAGTCGGGCCCCTGGGAACTCTTTCCTTATGGCTCTCTGCGTTTTAAAAGTGCCGATTTCAATAATCGTTACTACGGGCTGGATGGATTTAGCAATCCTGACGATCCCTCGCAGAATCTGGGTAACAAAATTGGCAGTGGCGTCGATCTCACACTGGGCAGTGAACTACGTTACCACGTGGTCAGTAACCTTTACCTGCTGGGCCGCGCCCAGTTTACCGTACTCGATAAAAACACCTCTGATTCTCCAACCATCGAAGATCAGACCTATAGCGAGATCTACCTGGGTGTTGCATTCTTCAATGATAAAACCAGGAGGAAATCTTCTCCCCTCGACACGAAACCTTATTTCCGCGTCGCCCACGGCTGGGCAACACCGTCGAACATGCTGGAGATCGTTGAGGGAAAGGCTGAGAGTGATAGTCAGAACAACCAGCTCACTTCCATATTTTACGGCCATCCCGTTGCTGACAGTCTTTTTGGAATTGAAGCAATCGATGTTTACATGACCCTGGGTTACGTCTACCACCAGGGCTCCAGCCCCTCCAACCAGACGCTCAAGGTTGGGCAGGGCATCAATACCGTCGAAGACAGCGATCTAACAGGGAATTCCTGTGATGGCACCTCTCCCTGTACCATTACCTATGATCGCCAACCAACCCACGAATATGTGCTCGGCGTGAAGGTTTATTACAATCTCCACTGGCCGGTTCACTGGCGATTCGGTTTTGCAGAAGGAATTTCGTACATAGAAGAAGTCAGCAATATCGAACAGAAAGAAATGGATCGCAAGGGCTATCGCTCGAGCAAACTGATGAACTATCTCGATGTCACGCTGGATTTCAGCCTGGGCGATACTTTCAATAACCAGGAAATGAGGGATCTGTATCTGGGTGTTGGCATACATCATCGATCCTCGATCTTCGAAACCAATTCAGCCTTCGGGCGCATCAAGGGTGGCAGTAACTACAACTCGATATATCTTCAATACCATTTCTAGAATAACGCTGACGACAGTCGAACATGTCTAACACCATACTGGTTCCGGTCGTATAAATCACCAGCCAGCGGGACATGATGATCACTGGACATTTACATTCCGCGGGGTTTTTCAGCACCCTCGAGTCAGGTATCTTCACCGTATCGAACATTACATCCACAATTCGGAGCGAATAATCCAATGATGCGATTTGACTTCACCGACAAACGGGTGCTGGTAACGGGAGGTACTCGTGGTATAGGAAAGGCTATTGCAACGGCCTTTAACAATGCAGGCGCTGTTGTGGCCATTAATGGAAGAACAGCCGGTTCTGTTGCGAAAACCATAAGTACGATGAACGGCAAAGATCGCCTGTTTGCTGCAGCCGGAGACGTGGGCACGGTCGAGGGCTGCGAGAACGCCGTTCATACTGCGATCGAAGCGCTTGGTGGCCTCGACATCCTGGTTAACAGCGCTGGAGTAGGCGTAGACGTACCGGTGGAGGAAAGCGACGAATCTTTATGGGACAGGACTTTAAACGTAAACCTGAAGGGTACCTTCTTTTGTTGTCGGGCTGCCCTGGGGGCCTTGCGCGAAACCAAAGGTAATATCATAAACATCGCTTCGGATGCCGGATTGATGGGCAATCCAAATTCATCCATTTATTGCGCTTCAAAAGGTGGCGTGGTTAATATGACTCGTGCCATGGCGTTGGAGCTGGCACCGGAAGTACGGGTCAATTGCGTCTGTCCCGGATATGTCGATACCGACATGGTTCGTCGCGACTGGATAGACAAGGACGATGATCCGGCGAGCCTGGAGAAAATGCTATGCGACTACGCTCCGATGAAGCGCATGGCAACTCCCGAGGAAATAGCCAGCTCTGTTTTATATTTAGCCACGATCGAGGCCGATTTCATTACCGGATCGGCACTGCAAATCGACGGTGGCTCGACAGCGGGCCACTGAGCCAGTGGCCTGTCTCCGGAAGGGGCGATTTGATTCCTGTCTAGCCAGCTCGATTTTCGCCCGGTTTAGATGAGCCAGATGAGTTTGTCTCTCCAAAGAAGACGTTAAAACTCCTTCCCAGGCTCCTCGAAACGACCGAGGCTACGTGTGCCGGGGGGTGGCACGGGCCTGGCCAGCTAGCGGCTTCGATAGCCCGGCTCTCAGGCGGCGCACTCGTCGGTGGACAGCACCTCACCGTCGATGCCGATGGTTTCCAGGCGAACGTTGAAACCCCACAGTCGGCGTAGATGTTTGAGCACTTCGCTACTGGTGTCGGCCAGCGGCACGTTGTTGTGCGGCACGTGGCGCAGGGTCAGGCTGCGATCGCCCCTGACGTCGACGTTGTACACCTGGATATTCGGTTCGTTCATGCTCAGGTTGTACTGGTTGGACAGGGCCTGGCGTATATGGCGGTAACCCGCGTCGTTGTGGATCGAGGTCACTTCGAGTTCGCTCTGCTCCTCGTCGTCGAGAATGGAAAACAGCTTGAACTCGCGGATCAGCCGCGGCGACAGGTACTGCGAGATGAAGCTCTCGTCCTTGAAGTTACGCATCGCAAAGTCCAGGGTTTGCTGCCAGTCGGAACCGGCGATGTCGGGAAACCAGGCGCGATCTTCCTCGTCCGGATCGACGCAGATGCGCTTGATATCGGTCATCATCGCATAACCCAGGGCATAGGGATTGATGCCGCTAAAGTACTGGCTGTCGAATTCCGGCTGCGCCACGACGTTGGTGTGGCTTTGCAGAAATTCGAGCATGAAACCATCGGTCAGGCGGCCGCGGTCATAGAGTTCGTTGATCAGGTGATAGTGCCAGAAACAGGCCCAGCCCTCGTTCATCACCTGGGTCTGGCGTTGCGGGTAAAAATATTGCCCAATCTTGCGCACGATGCGCACCACCTCGCGCTGCCAGGGTTCGAGCAGCGGCGCGTTCTTTTCGACGAAGTAGAGAATGTTTTCCTGCGGTTCCTCGGGAAAATTGGGCCGCTCCGCCCGCTCCTGCTCGGCGCTTTTCTGCGGCACGGTCTTCAACCACAGGTCATTCACCTGGGATTGCAGGTAAGCCTCGCGTTCCTTCAGGCGCTCCTGTTCCTCGCGCATCGACACCGGGTTCGGGCGCTTGTAGCGATCGACACCGTGGTTTTGCAGCGCGTGGCAGGAATCGAGCAGGTTCTCGACTTCCTCGATGCCGTAGCGTTCCTCGCAGTCGCTGATGTAGCGCTTGGCGAACACCAGGTAATCGATGATCGCCTCGGCATCGGTCCAGGCGCGAAACAGGTAATTACCCTTGAAAAACGAATTGTGTCCGAAGCAGGCGTGGGCGATGACCAGCGCCTGCATCATCATCGTATTCTCTTCCATCAGGTAGGCGATGCAGGGATTCGAGTTGATGACGATTTCATAGGCAAGCCCCATGCGCCCGCGCCGGTACTGCTGTTCGTTGCGAATGAAATGCTTGCCGAAAGACCAGTGGCTGTAGCCGATGGGCATACCGATGCTGGCGTAGGCGTCGAGCATCTGTTCCGCGGTAATCAGTTCAATCTGGTTGGGATAAGTATCGAGCCCGAATTCCTCGGCGATAGCGGCGATTTCGGCGTGGTACTGCTCTATCAGCTCGAAGGTCCACTCGGCCCCGGTCGAAATCGGATCTCTCATTGTGCCTGTTTCCGGAAAAACTCACGAAACACCGGGTAGATATCGGCCGGTTCGCGGATCTGTTGCATGGCGAAATTCTCGTGCGCATCGAGCAACCGCTCGTAGTGCTCCCACAGCCCCTGATGGTCCCGGCGGGTAATCTCGACGTAGGCGTAGTAGCGCAGCTGTGGCAACAGCGCCTTCGCCAGCAACTGCTGGCAGTGCGGCGAATCGTCGTTCCAGTTATCGCCATCCGACGCCTGCGCGGCATAGATGTTCCAGTCGCCGGGCGGATAGCGTTGCGCGATGATGTCGCGCGTCAGTTCGAGCGCGCTGGAAACAATGGTGCCGCCGGTTTCACGCGAATAAAAGAATTCTTCCTCGTCGACCTCCTTGGCGCGCGTGTGATGACGAATATAAACCACGTCGACATCACGGTAGCTGCGCGTCAGGAACAGGTAGAGCAGGATGTAGAAACGCTTGGCGATATCCTTGGTTTCGCGATCCATCGAACCGGACACGTCCATCAGGCAAAACATCACCGCCTGCGCGGTCGGCTCCGGGCGCTGCACGAAGTTGTTGAAGCGCAGGTCGAAAGTATCTATGAACGGGATCTTGCGCAGTCGCAGTCGCAGCGCCTCGATCTCCTGCTGCAGTTCCAGGCAGCGAGCCTCGTCGACACCGACGGTCTGCTGCAGCTGTTCGAATTCCGCCTCCAGTTCACGCAGACGCCGGCGCGGCTCTGCACCCATGGCGACGCGGCGCGACAGGGCTGAGCGCAGCGAGCGCACGATGTTGATATTGGTCGGCACGCCGTCATTGGTGAAGCCGGCGCGCACGGTCCTGCTGCGCGTCATCTTGCGCAACTGGTTTTTCTTCAGGTTGGGCAGTTCGAGGTCGTCGAACAGCATGTCCAGGTACTCGTCCTGGGAAATCTCGAAAGAAAACTCGTCATCGCCTTCACCGCTGTCGCTGGCGCGCCGGCCCTGTCCCTGGCCGCCATTGACCGGACGCTTGATCCGATCGCCCGGGGCAAACTCCTTGTTACCCGGGTACACGCCTTCCTGCACCCCGCCCTTGTCGCGCCGAAACGTCGGTTCGGAAATATCGCGCGTGGGGATCGACACGCTTTCGCCGCTATCGATATCGGTGACCGAGCGCTTCGAAATCTGCTCGGAGATGGCTTCCTTGATCTGTTTCTTGTAACGCCGCAGAAAGCGCTGGCGGTTGACCGTGCTCTTGCCCTTGGAGTTCGGCCGCCTGTCGATGAGTTGCGCCATGTTGCTTCGCCTCCCGCGGCAGACCTCAGGAGGCCTTCCTGACGCGCAGGTACCACTCGCAGAGCAGGCGCACCTGCTTCTCGGTATAACCCTTCTCGACCATGCGTGAGACGAAGTTGGCGTGCTTCTTCTCGTCTTCCTCGGACGCCTTGGCGCTGAAGGAAATCACCGGCAGCAAGTCCTCGGTGTTGGAGAACATCTTCTTTTCGATCACGGTGCGCAGCTTTTCATAACTGACCCACTCGGGATTGTTGCCCTCGTTCATGGCGCGTGCGCGCAGCACGAAGTTGACCACCTCGTTGCGAAAATCCTTGGGATTCGAGATTCCGGCGGGTTTTTCGATCTTTTCCAGTTCCTCGTTGAGCGAGGCGCGGCCGAAGTTTTCGCCGGTTTCCGGATCGCGGTATTCCTGGTCCTGGATCCAGAAGTCGGCGTAGGTGACGTAGCGATCGAAGATGTTCTGGCCGTACTCCGAGTAAGACTCGAGGTAAGAGGTCTGAATTTCCTTGCCGATGAACTCCACGTAGTTCGGTACCAGGTACGCCTTGATGTACTCCAGGTAGCGCTCGTGCACATCCTGCGGGAACTGTTCGCGCGCAATCTGTTGTTCGAGCACGTACAGCAGGTGCACCGGGTTGGCGGCGACCTCGGTCTGGTCGAAATTGAACACACGCGACAGGATCTTGAAGGCGAAGCGGGTCGACAGACCCTTCATGCCCTCGTCGACGCCGGCGTAATCGCGATACTCCTGGTAGGACTTGGCCTTGGGGTCGGTATCCTTCAGGCTCTCGCCGTCGTACACCTTCATCTTCGAGTAAATGCTGGAGTTTTCCGGCGGCACCAGGCGTGACAGCACGCTGAACTGCGCCAGCATTTCCAGCGTGCTCGGCGCGCAGGGAGCCTCGGCCAGTGAACTGTTGCGCAACAACTTGTCGTAGATACGAATTTCTTCGGACACCCTCAGGCAATAAGGCACCTTGACGATATAGACGCGGTCGAGGAAGGCCTCGTTGTTCTTGTTGTTGCGAAAGGTCTGCCACTCGGATTCGTTCGAATGCGCCAGTATCGTGCCCTCGAAAGGCAATGCGGACAGCCCCTCGGTACCGTTGTAGTTGCCTTCCTGGGTTGCGGTCAGCAACGGGTGCAGCACCTTGATCGGCGCCTTGAACATCTCGACGAATTCCATCAGGCCCTGGTTGGCGCGGCACAGGGCGCCAGAGTAGCTATAGGCGTCGGCATCGTTTTGCGCATAGTGCTCGAGCATGCGGATATCAACCTTGCCGACCAGCGCAGAGATGTCCTGGTTATTCTCGTCGCCCGGTTCGGTCTTGGCGATGGCAATCTGGTTGAGGATAGATGGCTGGATCTTGACCACCTTGAACTGGGTAATGTCGCCGCCGTACTCCTGCAGCCGCTTGGCCGCCCAGGGCGACATGATCTTGTTCAGATAGCGCCTGGCGATACCGTAGTCTTGCTGCAGAATCTCGGCGTCTTCGTCGATGTCGAACAGACCCAATGGCGATTCGAAAACCGGAGAGTCCTTGATCGCATAGATCGGCAAGCGCTCCATCAGCAGCTTGAGGCGATCCGCCAGCGAGGATTTGCCACCACCGACCGGACCCAGCAGGTAGAGGATCTGCTTCTTTTCCTCGAGCCCCTGCGCGGCGTGCTTGAAGTATGAGACGATTTGCTCGATCGCCTCCTCCATGCCGTAAAACTCGGCGAAGGCCGGGTAACGCGCGATCACCTTGTTGGAGAAGATGCGCGAGAGGCGCGAATCCTGCGAGGTATCCACCAGTTGCGGCTTGCCGATCGCCTCCAGCATACGCTCGGCGGCGGTAGCGTAAACCAGGGGGTTTTCCTTGCACAGGTCTAGGTATTCCTGCAGCGTGTATTCTTCCTGCAGATGTTGTTCGAAGCGTTTTTGGTAACTGTCGAAAATGCTCATTGGGACCACCTTTTCCTCAATAGGATCAGGACCGGCACCCCTGGCATCGACTCATGTTCCGCAGGCGCCGCCTGACTGAAACTAATACGTGATAATCGCGTGACTGGATTCAAGCATAGTAAATTTTTAGACGTTGACGCTCAAATTTCGTTCGCAAATAAAATTAATTTTACGATATTCAACGAAGCACTCAACGGGCAATTCCGCGATCACCTGTGAAGCCAGCGGCACTGCCGCATTCAGGCGAGGCTCATGCGCCCGGTTTAGCGACGGTTAGCGCAACCAGGTGGTTAAAACAGGCAGGTTATTCGGGTTGTTGAGCTTCGCAATCGGCGCGCAGTTCCAGGGCCAACTGGTAGAGATCGTTCTTCCTGCCCCCGCTCAAGCGCGCGGCGATGCGCACCGCGACCTTTACCGGGACTTCCTGCAGCAGCTCGCGCAGCATGACGCGCACGTCGATTTCACAGCGCGCGCCACCGCCGAATCCGGTATTGTCGATCAGCACGACGAATTCACCTCGGCAGAGCGCATTATCCGCCTCCAGCCGCGCCAGCAATTCCTGTGCCTCGCCGCACAGAAATTGTTCGTGCAACTTGGTCAGCTCCTTGGCAATCACGCACTGGCGTCCGGCGAAAATTTCCGCCAGCTGAGCCAGCAGGCTTTTGATCCGGTGACTGGATTCAAACAGCAGCAGGCTGCCGTCGACCTCGCGCAGGGCCTCGAGCTGGGACGCGCGCTGCTGCTTTTTCGCCGACAGGAAACCGTAAAAGTGAAAGCTCGAGGTCGCCACGCCGGCTGCACTGAGCGCGGCGATGGCGCTGTTGGCGCCGGGGATAGGCGATACTCGAATACCCGCCTCGCGAGCGGCACGCACCAGGCGAAAACCGGGATCGGAAATCAGTGGCGTTCCCGCGTCCGAGATCAACGCCACGTCGCTGCCTTCGGTCAGCAATTGCAGAATTTCGGCACAACGGGATTCCTCGTTGTGTTCGTGGCAGGAAATCATGCGCGTATCGATGCCGAGGTGGTTCAGCAGGAACTTGCTGTGCCGCGTATCCTCGGCGGCGATCAGTTCCACGGCTTTCAACGTGCTGATCGCCCGCAGGCTGATATCACCCAGATTTCCGATCGGAGTCGCGACAATATAGAGTACGCCAGGCATGGAAAAGAGTGTACACTATTCGCCTGTTGTAACCTCCGTTTCGAACCAAGCTGGCCCACCGATGACCTCACTTCGTTCTGTTTTCCTCCTGCTGGCGATGCTTGTCGGTCTCTACGCCTGCGAGTCGGGACCGAAGCAGCCGCTCCCGTCCGATGGCACGCTGGAGGGCGCTCCGGAGTCCGAACTATCGGTGTTGACGCCGACCGAGGAGGACATCATCCGCGCCTTCCAGTTCGAGGTCGCCGAGAACTGGCTCGAAGCCGCCATCCTTTACGACAAGCTGGCGCAATCCAGCACCCAGCCGGATCGCTCGCATTACCTGATCAAGGTAGCATTGATGTATTACCGCGGCGGACTGTACGACGAAATAGATCCCTTTTTCGAAAGGCTCGGCGAACAGGATATCCTCGAAGCGGATAGGATACACCGGCAGATCATCCAGGCCGGCGGCTACTTCGGTGAAGGCAAGATCTATCAAAGCCTGCTGACCCTGCCCGAGATAGAGGAAATCACCGACTACTCCTTCAAGGCCCTGGCGCTGAACATTCGTTCGCGCGGAGTTCTCGCCATCGGCAAACCGCTGGAAAGCGCGCGCATGCGCATGCAGATACGCGAATTTCTCAAGCAGCCGGAAGAGATCGAGGCCAACAATGAATTTATCTGGGATGCGCTAAATCGAATCACCGAACCTGCAATGATTCGGGCGCTGTCCGAACCACAAACGGCCGAAACCCGCGGCTGGCTGGAGCTGAATCTGATTGCGCGCCGCTCCAACATGCTGCCGGCCAAGCTGGAACCCTGGATGGAGCAGTGGTACCAGCGTTACGGCGAGCATCCGGCCGCGCCGGGCTTCGCGATCGGTCTGCTGGAGGAAAGCCGGCGTATCTTTATCGACCCCAAGCGGATCGCGCTGATGCTGCCTTTCTCCGGCCGCCTGGAAAATGTTGCCGAAGCCATCCAGAACGGGTTCCTCTACGCCTATTACCAGGATCCGGGACAGTTAGCCGAGCTCGAAATCATCGATGCCAGCAGGGATCCCGCCGAGTTCAACCTGCAGTACGAACAGGCGATTCAAAACGGCGCCGATTTCATCGTCGGCCCGGTCGACAAGGAGCTGGTGGAACTGCTGCAACAACGCGATTCGCTCCCAGTGCCAACGCTGACGCTGAACTACGGCAATGAACAGGACGAGGGGAAACTCAACCTCTACCAGTTCGGTCTGCTGCCGGAAGACGAAGCCGTGCAAATCGCCGATCTCGCGCTCGCACAGGGGCGACATCACGCGCTGGTGCTGGTGCCCGATACCGAATGGGGTTATCGCCTGCAGCGTGCATTCACCCAGCGTTTCGAGTCGCTGGGTGGCCGCGTCGTCGGCAGTACTGTCTACCCGGCAAAGCAAAGCGATTACTCGGCGTCGATCACCAACCTGCTCAACCTGACCAGCAGCAACCATCGCAAGAGCATCCTGCAGCAGGTGATCAAGGAGCAGGTCAAGTTCGAAGCGCGCCGCCGCCAGGATGTGGATATGATTTTTATCGCCGCCAACTCCCGCCAGGCCCGACTGATCAAGCCGCAGTTGAAATTCCATCACGCCCAGGACCTGCCCGTATACGCGACCTCGCATATCTCCTCGAGCAACGCTACTGCCGATGAAGATCGCGACCTCAACGAAATCCTGTTCGTGGATATTCCGTGGATGCTCGACAATAGTAACAATCGGGACTATCGCCAGATCAACCACTACTGGCCGCAGGAGAGTCAACGCTTCAGCCGTCTGTTCGCACTGGGAATCGATGCCTACCGCATTACCCGGTCGCTGCGCAGGCTGATGCTCAATCCCGAGGAAAGCCAGCAACACAATACCGGCATGCTATCGGTCGACAAGGCCGGCCGGGTGAAGCGCTCGCTGCTGATGGCGACCTATCGCAATGGCAGGGCCAGGCTGTTGCAAACACCGGATGCACTCCAGCAGTCGGGTGTCTCCTCTCCCTGACGATGAACGACAGCCTGCGCAAAGGATTGCGTTTCGAGGACCAGGCAAGACGCTATCTTGTCGCCCAGGGACTGGATTTGCTGGAATCCAACTACCGCTGCCGTTTCGGCGAAATCGACCTCATCATGCGCGATGCCGGCACCCTGTGTTTCATCGAGGTGCGTTTTCGCAAATCACTCGACTTCGGTGGCGCCTCGGCCTCGATAACACCCGCCAAGCAACGCAGAATTGCCAAGGCCGCACTGTTCTATCTTTCCTCGCTCAGCAAAAACCCCTGGCAGCTGGCCTTGCGCTTCGACGCGCTGCTGATCCAGCAACGGCACGGCGGCGGCCTCGATTTCGACTGGATACAGAACGCGTTTTATGCGCAGTAATACGGTTGATGACTATCGACTGCCGCTGCAGCGAATTGGCGACTTCGATGGGATGGATTGGCGGCTTGCGGGATGGCCTTTACCCGCATCGCGGGTAAAGATCACTTGATGACTTTGAGCGTGGGCGCTTTGGGCCTGGCGGCCTCGCTGCTCGACCCGGGGTCCGTATCTGGTTCTTCCGCCGGAAACATCATGCCCTCACCATTTTCGCGCGCATAGATGGCGAGCAGTGACGACATCGGCACGAAAATCTGTTCAGCAACGCCGCTAAAGCGTGCCGAAAATGAAATCTGGCTATTCGTCATCTCGAGATTCTGGATTGCGGACGGGGCCAGGTTCAACACCACCTTGCCATCGTTCGCGATTCCCTTCGGGATCAGCACCTGGTCGCTGGCAGTATCGACGAGAATGTAGGGCGTGTTGTCGTTGTCCAGTATCCACTCGTAGAGCGCGCGCACCAGATAGGGTTTACTAGACGTCATCGCAACCGCTGGATCAGGCCACCATGTCCCGCTCTTGCTCGGAGAGACTGGCCTGGAATGAGGGGCGAGAAAACACGCGCTTCATGTAGGTAGCGATCGACTTGGTGGAGGCCGGCAACTCGATGCCATAATATGGCAAACGCCAAAGAATCGGCGCGATGCTGCAGTCCAGCAAGCTGAATTCGGCCGACAGGAAATACGGCATGGCGCCAAACACTTCGGCGGAATTGATCAGGCTTTCGGTGAGCGCCTTCTTGGCCTGCGCCTTCTTCTTTTCGGTGCCATGTTCGATATCGCCGAGCAAGGTATACCAGTCGCTTTCGATACGAAACAGGGCAAGCCGGGTCTTGGCGCGGGATACAGGGTCGACCGGCATCAACGGCGGGTGCGGGAAACGCTCGTCCAGGTACTCGATCAACACCCGCGCGTTGTACAACACCAGGTCGCGATCGACCATCGTCGGCACCGTGGCGTAGGGATTCAGGTCGAGCAAATCCTCCGGCAGGTTGTTGGTATCCACATCGTGAATTTCGACGGTGATATCCTTTTCCGCAAGCACAATACGCGCACGGTGACACTCGGGATCGATCGGCGATGAAAAACAACTCATCACCGAGCGGCGATTAGCCACTACTGACATAATATAAATCCTTAATTAGTGTACGTCTTTCCAGTATTCTTTCTTAAGCATGTAAGCGAGAACAAGGAAAACGAGCAGGAAAATGATGACACCGGTACCGACGTTCTTGCGGGTCTGCTTGTAAGGCTCGGCGACGTAGTCGAGAAAAGCCACCAGGTCGTGAATGGTTTTGTCATAATCCGATTTGCTCATCGAGCCCGGCTTGATGATATCGAAACCAACGATAACCTCGTGCTCACCACCGTGCCCATCGGGTTTGCTGGCATACTTGGGTATCTGCAGGCCCTGCAATTCGGCGAGCACATGTGGCATGCCGACATTGGCAAAAACACCGTTGTTCACCCCTATACCCTCGCGCGTTTCGTCGAGATAAAAACCGCGCATGTAATTGTAAAGCCAGTTCACCCCGCGCGAACGCGCGACCAGCGACAGATCCGGCGGCACGATGCCGAAAGCCTTCTCACCGTACTGCGCGGTCATGTTGGACTTCATCAGTTCGCCAACCTTGGTCCTTTCGCCCGCCGCATTGGTGGTGAAAATCAGTTCGCTCTGCACCAGTTCATCGGGGATTCCGAGATCGGCGCCGACCCGGTTGTAGCGTGAGTAGCCGGCCGAGTGACAACCCATGCAGTAGTTGACGAAGGTGCGTGCTCCACGCTGCATCGCGGCCTTGTCGTTCCAGTCGATCTGGATCTTGTCATCGGGGTAGGTCACCCCACCACCCGCGCCGAAACACAGGCCCGGCAGCAACAGACCAGCGATAATAAGCAGTACATTTCTCATTATCGCACCCTCTCTGGAACCGGCCGGGTGGCTTCGTTTTTGCTGATCCACCACAAACCCAAAAAGAAACCGAAATAACCGGCGCTGAATATCTGCGCAAACATGGTGCGCGTCGGGTTGGGAGCCAATGCGCCCAGGTAACCCAGACCAAGGAAGCTGACCACCAGCATCACCAGCAACAGCTTGAACGCGGTAGAGCGGTAACGAACCGATTTCACCTTGCCACGATCGATCCACGGCAGCAGGAACAGCACGATAATCGCCGAGAACATTGCGATAACGCCCAGCAGCTTGTCGGGCACCGCGCGCAGAATCGCGTAAAACGGCGTGAAGTACCACACCGGCGCGATATGTTCGGGCGTCTTGAACTGGTCAGCCGGTACGAAGTTGGCGTGTTCGAGGAAATAACCGCCCATTTCCGGCATGAAAAACACCACCACGCTGAACAGGATGAGGAAGACCACGACACCGACCAGGTCCTTGACCGAGTAATACGGATGGAACGGGATACCGTCCAGCGGTATGCCGTTGGCGTCCTTGTTCTTCTTGATCTCGACACCATCCGGATTGTTTGAGCCTACCTCGTGCAGCGCGATGATATGCATCACCACCAGCATCAGCAGCACGATCGGCACCGCGACCACGTGCAGCGCGAAAAAGCGGTTCAACGTCGCATCCGAAACCACGAAATCACCGCGGATCCACAGCGTCAGATCGTCACCGACGACCGGTATCGCACCAAACAGCGAGATGATTACCTGAGCACCCCAGTAGGACATCTGCCCCCAGGGCAACAGGTAACCCATGAAGGCCTCGGCCATCAGCGCGAGAAAGATGAACATGCCGAACAACCAGATCAGTTCACGCGGCTTCTGGTAGGAGCCGTAAATCAACGCGCGGAACATGTGCAGGTAAACCACGATGAAAAACGCCGAGGCACCGGTCGAATGCAGGTAGCGCAGTAACCAGCCCCAGTCGACGTCGCGCATGATGTACTCGACCGAGATGAAGGCCTGGGCGCCGTCCGGCTTGTAATGCATGGTCAGGAAAATACCGGTGACGATCTGGATCACCAGCACCAGCAGCGCCAGCGAGCCGAAGAAATACCAGAAATTGAAATTCTTCGGCGCGTAGTACTTGGACAGATGCTCTTCGAACATCTTGGTCAGCGGAAAACGTGCGTCGATCCAGCCGAGCAACCCGCTACTGTTATTGTTGTTGTCGCTCATCACGCCTCCCCGCTTTCGCCAATCAAGATCACGCCGTCGCTCACGTAGTAATAATCCGGCACCGGCAAATTGAGCGGAGCCGGCACGCCCTTGTATACACGCCCGGCAAAATCGAACTTCGACCCGTGGCAGGGGCAAAAGAAGCCGCCCTGGAAATCGGCGGTAATTTCAGGCCGGTAGGATGGCGAACATCCGAGGTGCGTACAAATGCCTTCCATGATCAGGTACTCGGGCTTGCGCGAGCGATACTCGTTCTTGGCGTATTCGGGCTGGGAGCTGTCGTTCGAGTCAGGATCGCGTAACAGATCGGTCACCTCCGGCAGAGTCTCCAGCGCCTTGGCGTCGCGACGCACCACCCATACCGGCTTACCGCGCCATTTGACGATGATCAGCTGGCCGGGTTCCAGTTTGCTGATGTCGGCTACTACCGGAGCGCCGGCAGTTCGGGCGCGCGCACTCGGATTCCAGCTGGCGAGAAACGGCACCGCCGCTGCGACCGTGCCAACGGCACCAACAACGACCGTCGCCGCCGTCAGAAATCGTCGACGGTTACTATCTGCTTCATCTGAAGACATTCGAATTCTTCCCCAATTGAACGATTCCGGACCGGCACATAAAAGGGCCTGAACCCGGACATAAAAACGGTCGCTAGCATAGCTTACTTTGTCATAAGCGTCGAGAGGCTAACGCGCTTAAATCAACCGTTTGGCGTGCTTTTTGAAAATTCTTTCAAACCGGATTGGCGATATCTATAAACTGCTGACGGATGCCGAAGCGGCCGGCAATTTCGCTTGCGAGCGCCTGGACACCGTAACGCTCGGTGGCGTGATGCCCGGCCGCAATATAGTGGATACCCATCTCGCGCGCCGCGTGGAAGGTGGGCTCCGAAACCTCGCCGCTGATAAAGGCATCGACACCCGCCGCCGCTGCCGCCTCGATGAATCCCTGCGCGGCGCCGGTGCACCAGGCGATATGCTCGATCGCATGCGCACCACCGCTGATCGCAAGCGTGCGCGTGTCGAGCCGTGATTCGAGTTGCTGCGCCAGCTCCTCGAGGGTGACCTCCT
>Ga0209536_100006231_pt1 | contig 18299 bp, 17 predicted proteins | sample DeeMarSeWOR28_12_FD_187461 | JGI IMG/M metagenome (GOLD analysis project Ga0209536, IMG submission 187461) | Marine sediment microbial communities from White Oak River estuary, North Carolina - WOR-2-8_12 (SPAdes) (version 2) | ecosystem: Environmental > Aquatic > Marine > Intertidal zone >... | reverse complement strand
AGATTGGGCAGAGAATCTTTCTGGAGTTGTTGCGATTCATGAGAATATAATACTTCTATACAATTTATACACACTGAAAATATTACGCTAATTGTTTATATCTGTTATTTCAGCTTTAAAAAGTGGTACACCACATGCGACAGTTCCCGAACTCCTGTTTGAGAAGAAACAGTTGATTCCCGCCATTCAACAGTTGCTTATATCCTCACCGGGTTACACAGTATGATGTAGTTATCCTATCACCATTTGATAGGCTATCCTATTAGCTTTATACTAGCGGTGAGGATTCAAATGACCGGTAATAAGATCCTAGTCGTTGAAGACGACCAGAACCTGTTGGCCACACTTAAATATAACCTTCTCAACGAGGGTTATGACATAGCCACAGCCATTGATGGCGCCCAGGCTTTGGGAATTGCTCGCGAAGAGAAACCTGAACTGATTATACTCGATGTAATGTTACCGAAAATGAGTGGTTTTGAGGTATGTCGCATCCTGCGAAAGGAGATGACTGTTCCCATCTTGATGCTCACGGCTAAGACGGAAGAAGTCGATAAAATAGTCGGCCTCGAAATTGGGGCCGATGACTACATGACCAAGCCCTTCAGTATGAGGGAATTAATCGCTCGTGTGCGAGCCATGCTCCGCAGAGCCGACATGGTTCAATCTCAGCCAACTGGTGATGAAGAACACTTGAAAATCGGTGATCTTGATATTGACATTAACCGTCACCAAGCTCTTTGCAGAGGTTCGCCATTAGACCTCACTCCTAAGGAGTACGACTTACTGGTCTTCTTTGCCAAGAACAAGGGGATTGTTTTTAGTCGAGAGCAGCTTTTGGAAAAAGTGTGGGGCTATGACTACGTCGGTGATACACGGACTGTCGATGTCCACATCAGGTGGTTAAGACAAAAAATTGAGACTGATCCGGCAAACCCCAGAATAATACTGACCGTAAGGGGAACGGGTTACAAACTGGAAGGCTGAAATTGTTCCGTAGTATTCAATGGCGCATTACTTTTCCATTCGTTCTACTCATAGTGGTCAGTATGAGTATACTGGGGTTCTACCTGACCAATTCCACTAAAGACTCTCAACTCGATAATCTGCATACTCAACTCGAAAATGAGGCGATAATTACTGCCGAAGCCAGTTTACCGGGTCTCCTGAGTGACGACAGGAATGAAATCCTAGACGCTCTGGCTAAGAGACTGGGTGAGCAAACTGGTACCAGAGTCACCATAATTGCGTTGGACGGCACTGTGCTCGGTGATTCTGATGAAGACCCGGCCACTATGGAAAACCATGCCGACCGTCCTGAAATTAGGGATGCCATGGATACCGGCTTCGGTGAAAGCACTCGCTTTAGTATCACTCTGGGTCAGAAGATGATGTATATTGCCGTGCCCATCTTGCAGCAGGACGAGGTCCTAGGGATAGCCCGCGTGTCACTTCCATTGACCATGGTTGAAAATCTGGTGAATCGCGTAACTGTGAGCATTGTTGTAGCTATGGTAGTTGCTGCTTTGCTGGTCATTCTGGTAGCGTGGCTTATTACTCGTATAACTACCCGCCCGATACGGGAGCTTACCATTGCGTCTAAGAAAATCAGCTCAGGGGAGCTGGGACATAAAATAACCATAGAAACCAAGGATGAAGTTGGAGAACTCACCCAGGCCTTTAATGAAATGTCTTTAGAATTGAAAGGGCTAGTGGATACTATCTCAGGGGATAGAGCCAGGCTGGCAACCATCCTCGACAACATGACTGACGGCGTTATCATGACAGATATCGAAGGCAACGTTTTGCTGGCTAACAACGCGACCAGGAAGCTGTTCAACATCAAGAATGAATCAGGAAAGCCGCTTATCGAGGTGGTGCGTGACCACGAGATGGATGAGGTATTGAAGCTGTGCCTGCAAACAGCCAAAACACAGGCAGTCCAGTATGAATCCGGCGCATCGAAAAAATATATCAGGGCTATCGCTATTCCAATTTCTGCAGACGAACTGAGCGGTGTTCTGCTTTTGCTTCAGGACCTTACCGAACTGAGGAACCTGCAAACGACGAGGCGCGAGCTGATCGGGAATATCTCTCATGAGTTCAGGACGCCACTGGCTAGCATCAAAGCAATGGCGGAAACCCTGCACAATGGTGCTGTCGATGACAAAGAAACGGCAAGGGATTTCCTCAGCAGGATAGATGACGAGGTGGAAAGGCTGACACAGATAGTGGCAGAACTGACCGAGCTTTCCCGCATTGAGACCGGCCAGGCAGAGCTAAGGTTGGAACCAGTAAATCTTAACCTGTTAATAGAGGAAGTAACCACCCAGCTCAGTAGTCAGGCAGAGAGGCAGCAACTTATTGTAGAGAGAAAACTTGCCGTTGATACACGCCCCGTCCAGGCTGATAAAGAGAGAATCCGGCAGACGATTATTAACCTCGTCCACAATGCCATCAAATTCACTGACCCGGGTGGCAAGATTACGATTGCAACTCAGGTGCGAAGTGATTCGGTCATTGTAGATATATCTGATACCGGGATAGGTATATCGAAAAGTGATTTGCCTCATGTCTTTGAGCGTTTCTATAAAGGCGATAGAGCCAGGTCAGGAGGAGGCACCGGCATGGGACTGGCTATCGCCAAACACGTTGTTGAGGCTCACGGCGGTAGTATTTGGGTACAGAGTGAAGAAGGCAAAGGGTCGACCTTCAGCCTCAGTCTACCAGTTAAGTAATAATTTAACAAAACCTTAACAAAGCCTTAAACCGCCTTTAAAGTTCGCCTATTAGACTAGTGGTAGATGAACAAGAAGGAGGTTAAAAATTGAGGTTCTCAAGGAATAAAACGAAGGCAGGTCGGCCGGTAATCGCCATACTGCTTCTTGTTGGTCTGGTCACAGGCCTGACTGGCTGTGGCAGTGACGTAATCAATATCGTCGGCTCCAATACAGTAACGCCTCTATCCGCGGTATGGGCAGAGGAGTTTATGGATATGCATCTCGAGGCGAACATTGCCGTCAGCGGCCCTGGTTCCGGGGCAGGAATAGCTGCCCTTATCAACGGTACCACCGATATTTGCCAAGCCTCGCGTACTATCAGGCCCACCGAAATCGAGCAGGCGCAGGCTAACGGAGTGGAGCCTTATGAGATACAGGTGGCCATAGATGCCCTTTCGGTAGTAGTGCACCCGGACAACCCGGTGTCCGAACTAACCTTCGCCCAGCTTTCGGCTATCTACACCGGCCAGATAACCAACTGGAATGAAGTAGGCGGGGACGATGCTGAGATTGTTGCTATTGCCCGTGACACCAACTCTGGGACGCACGTATTTTTCAAGGAGCACGTGGTGCAGATGCAGGGATTGCCTACCGAAGATACGAGCCTGGAGTACGGCGGTGACGTGCTGATGCTCCCTTCGACAGAAGAGGGCGTTGACCAGGTAGCCGACAATCCCGGAACTATCTTCTATCCCGGTCTGGGCTATGTCACCGATGAGATTAAGCTTATAGCCGTCAAACGAACGGCTGATTCGACCGCGGTTTTGCCAAGTATAGAAACGGCCCTTGATGGAACATACCCTATTGCCCGACCGCTCCTGTTCTATACAAATGGTGAACCTACTGGTGTCATCAAGGATTTTATTGACTACTGTCTGTCTTCCGAAGGTCAGGCGAAGGTACTTGAGGTAGGCTACGTGCCGCTACCTTAGTAGAATAGAGACGAGATGCTAGAGAAGACATCGCCCACCACGGCGGAGCTTGGACAAGTCCTCCGCCGTCGGTGGCGTTTAGGTGAGAAGCTAATTGAGAGCTGGATTTTTCTGGCAGGTGTACTGACTATTGTTGTCCTGTTGGGCATTATTGCTCTCCTGATTAAGGAGGGCTTGCCTGCTTTCTGGCACACCCCTCCCTGGGAGTTTTTCTTCGGTACTAAATGGTATCCTGTTTCAGAACCACCTACCTTTGGCATAATGCCCTTCTTTGTAGCTACATTATGGGTTACCCTGGTCGCCACCGCCATCTCAGTCCCAATCGGTGTTGCCTGTGCCGCATACCTGTCAGAGGTAGCGCCTGCTAAGGTGAGGGAGACGGTAAAGCCAATCATAGAGATACTGGCAGGAATACCTTCGGTGGTTATGGGCTTCATCGGGCTCATGCTCCTGTCGCCGCTGGTACAGAGCACCTTCAATCTGAATACCGGACTTTGTGGTCTTACTGCCGGCATCATGTTATCCCTGATGAGCCTGCCCATAATTATCAGTGTCTCCGAGGATGCCCTGCGCGCCGTACCAGACGATTTCAGGGAGGCATCATACGCCCTCGGCGCCACCAAATGGGAAACAATCAGGCACGTTTGTATTCCGGGAGCACTCTCCGGAATTACCGCAGCCATTATGCTAGGAGTGGGGCGTGCTATTGGTGAGACAATGACGGTGCTCATGGTCGCCGGTGGTGCCCTGGCGGTGCCGGTTTCCCCTACCGACCCCATGATGCCAATGACGGCGGCTATTGCATCCGGTATCGGTAACGCCGTCCGTGGTGGCTTACAGTACCAGGCACTTTTCGCTATTGGTCTGATTCTGTTTATTTTGACTCTAGCAGTCAATCTGATTGCCGATAGAGTACTCGAACGCCAGAAAAGGAAGTTCGCAAGGTAACCATGAGAGCAGGAGCAGTATCAAAACGCCAGTTCTCGCAGCGGACTGCCTTCAGTCTGCTAATTATTGCGACCATTATTGTTGTTCTTCCAGTCCTGGCCATTGTCATCCAAATCATAATCGGTGGTGCCGATGCTATTAACTGGGAATTTCTGACTGAGGCACCTTCTCAGGCGGGTAAAGCTGGTGGCATTTTACCGGCTATCGTGGGTACTTTCTACCTGATGCTGGGTACAATCGTATTTGCTTTACCCCTAGGTGTGATGGCAGGAATATACCTCACCGAGTATGCCAGAGACAACTGGTTTACCCGGGTTATCAACCTTGCCATTGTTAATCTGGCCGGCGTACCCAGCATCGTTTACGGACTTTTCGGGCTGGGAGTATTCGTGCTGCTGTTTCATTTCGGCATGTCTTTGCTATCGGCCAGCCTTACCTTAGCCTGCCAAGCTCTGGCAATGACCGTGACTACCTCGAGGGAAGCGATACTGGCAGTACCGAGAGAATACCGAGAGGGCAGTCTGGCGGTAGGAGCTACCAAATTGCAGACAATAAGACACGTTGTATTGCCACAAGCACTGCCGGGAATCATTACCGGGGCTGTCCTGGCAATGAGCCGCGCTGCCGGTGAAACAGCACCGATACTGGTAGTCGGGGCAGCCTTTCTCCTTCCCGGATTGCCACAGTCACCCTTTGACCAGTTTATGGCATTGCCCTATCATCTTTACACAGTTGCAGCTCACGTACCCGGTATGCCCAAGAGCACTATGTGGGGTGTTGCCCTTGTCCTACTGGTAGTCGTCCTATTATTTAACATCCTCGCTACCATTATTAGATTGAGAACCCGTCAACGGAGGCTTAACGCATGAAGATAAATACTGAATTACCAAACAACACCAAAGTGACAAGTCAAAGCAAAACAAGACTAAAAACCGAATCGGTCAATCTATATTACGGGGAATTTCAGGCACTGAGAGACATCAGCCTGGATATACCTGAACGTGCTATTACCGCGATTATCGGGCCATCAGGCTGCGGGAAGTCGTCGTTCCTTCGTCTCTTCAACCGTATGAATGACCTCATCACGGGAGCCAGGGTAGAAGGGAAGGTTGAGCTTGATGGTATTCCTATCTATGACAGTACCATCGATGTGGTAGAACTTAGAAAAAGGGTAGGCATGGTATTCCAGAAACCGAATCCATTCCCGATGTCGGTATTCGAGAACGTCGCTTTTGGCCCGAGGCGGCACGGCAGGAAAAACCATGTCGAGCTTGAGGATATTGTCGAAAAGAGTCTCCGGCAGGCGGCCTTATGGGACGAGGTCGAAGATAAGCTGGAACAGTCCGCCTTGGCGTTATCCGGGGGGCAGCAGCAAAGGCTATGCATTGCCCGGGTGCTGGCGGTAGAGCCAGAAGTTATCCTGATGGATGAGCCCTGCAGTGCCCTGGACCCTATAGCTACTCTCAGAATCGAGGATTTGATGAGAAGCCTGTCTGACAATTACACTATCGTCATCGTTACCCACAACATGCAGCAGGCAGCACGGGTGTCAGATATGGCTGCTTTCCTGATGATGGAAGAGGATAGAGCTGGAATACTGGTGGAATATGGCCCAACTACTGAGCTCTTCACGAACCCGAAGGACAAGCGTACCGAGGACTATATTACTGGTCGATTTGGATAAACGGGTGGGAGGTTAACTGGAAATGGAAATAAGGACAACATACCATAAGAAACTCAGGCTAATACAGGACGACATTCTGGCCATGGCTAGCATGGTAGAAAAAGCCATCACAAGTTCTGTTGAAGCACTCAAGGACAGGAATCTGGAGATGGCTTATCAGATAATCGCAGATGACCAGAAAGTTAACCGGAGGCGATTTGAGATAGAAGAAAAGTGTATCCAGCTTATTGCCACCCAGCAACCTATGGCCAGCGACCTGCGCGCCATCATCTGCGTCCTGAATATAATTACCGAAATAGAGCGAATAGGCGATTACGCTGAGGGAATCGCCAAGATTGTTATTGAAATTGGAGACGAGCCTCCCCTGAAACCTCTCATTGACATACCACGCATGGCAGATAAAGTGGTTGACATGCTACACCGCAGTCTGGATACTCTGGTAAACAGGGATGCTGATGCCTCTAAACAAATTGCCAACGAAGATGATGAAGTGGATAACCTTTACGATCAAGTCTTCAGAGAATTACTCACTTTCATGATAGAGGATCCCAAGACCATTACCAGAGCAACGCGACTTATCTGGGTGGCACATGACCTGGAACGCAGTGCAGATAGAGTGACCAATATCTGTGAGAGGGTCGTATACCTGGTGACGGGCAAAATGGAGGAGATTGGGGCTTCTAAATACTAGAGAGCTGACCAGTGAACAGCTAAGGTAACATTATTACCTCTAGTTGAAGTCAAAATCAGACCGGATATTCCAGTGATTTAAAAATCCGAAGCTAAGAGGTGGTAACGATATGGTGATAATATGGTGATATTATTACCTTAGTACCCCTGGTGCGACTCGAACGCACGACCGACGGTTTAGGAAGTAGTACTGCGGTTTGACCACGAAAGCCAGTCAATTTGTGTCTGAGAGACGGTTTATTTTGGCATTTTTTTCTTCAGAATAGCGTGTCAACCTCCTGGCCAATTACGAGAGAATTGTAGAAAAAATGCGTAAAAAATTCAACCTTATTTCTTATCATTTAGACTCTTCATACAACAGAAGGGTCATGTATCACATTTAATAATCTGGCCTGGTCTTCAGCCTTACCATTTTAATATTAATTCATTTCGTTACACGAGAAGTAACAGTGCACGATAATAAGAGCTTTTTACCAAAAATTCCAGTGATTTACTCTGGGCTTACAAGTCTTGAGATATTCGCTTATCTGAATTATAACCGGTTGTAAATGTGATCGATTTTATATATGTTGACCAGGTGAGACAGTATTAACACTAAGTTTGGGTCATAACAACCCTGCGGAAATGGTACCCGTAAATGGAAAGAAGGATGAATCTAGCGAATTTCGGTGGAGATTTCATCAAATAAGAAATAAATAGCCTCCAGTAATACCTTTTACCTTTTCCCGTTATCCCAAGGAACCAGATAGACCTGAAGAACGCTTTTATCTGGTGGCTCTGTACTTTCCCTGCTTTAGCCCTCGGCGGTTTATAAACTTTGAAGAAAGTCCTAATCCGTTCGTAATACTCCCTGGGTGAATATATCGTATCCATGATATGCTTATACCCCGTAATTAACTTATCATGATCCATTTTAGGGATGAAATTGAGCGAGAAGTCAGTGTTGTTACCGCTAAATGAGCTTAAAAGGCGGTTCTCTTCCTTCAAACGTTGATACAGCCTTGTCCCCGTAGGAGCATTTAACAATCCGACCATTGCAGTGACAATCCCACTCCTCTGAATGAAGTTTATCTGGGCCTGGAAAATGGATTCGGTATCACTGTCAAAACCGACGATAAAACCTCCCTGCACCTCCAGTCCAAATTCCTGGAGCTTCTGTACCGAAGCGACAAGGTCACGATTCTGATTCTGATACTTGGTACACTCTACCAGGCTTTCATCATTTGGAGTTTCGATACCAACGAATACCACATCAAATCCGGCAGCTACCATTAAACGCATTAGCTCTTCATCGTCAGCTAGATTAATGGATACTTCTGTTAGGAGAGCAAACGGATACCTCTTTCGTTTTCTCCACTCAATAAGCGCCGGCAGTATTTCTGTCTTTAATTTTTTCTTGTTGCCAATGAAATTATCATCAACAATGAAGAGACCGCCGCGCCAGCCCTGCTCATAGAGAGAATCCAGTTCTGAGATTAGCTGTTCTTTGCTTTTTGTTCTCGGGGTACGCCCGTTCAATATGATGATATCGCAGAAGTCACAGTCATAGGGACACCCCCTTGAATACTGCAGGTTCATTGTTGAATATTGCCTCATATCTATCAATGACCATAGCGGGATTGGGGTAGTACTGATATCCGGGCGTTCATTGGAAGCATAGATACGCTGCATATGCCCTTTCTCCAGGTCTCGCAGAAAAAGTGGCAAGGTAACTTCGGCTTCACCGAGGACAAAGTGGTCAATACCATCAAATTCTTCATACTCCGTAGTAAATAAAGGGCCTCCGGCTACGATTTTTACGCCGATATGCTTGCACTGAGCGACTACTTCTTTAGCCGAAGTCTTTTGCACTATCATAGCACTGATGAATACGCAGTCGGCCCACTTGATATCACTATCATTTAGCCTTTCAATATTCATATTCACCAGCTTTTTCTCCCAATCTCCTGGTAGCATTGCTGCCACTGTCAGCAATCCTAGAGGGGGAAAGGAGGCTTTCTTGGAGACGAACTTCAGGGCATGCTTAAAGCTCCAGAAAGTGTCGGGGTACTGAGGATAAACGAGTAGTATATTCAAATTGAGACTCCTTTTCACCACGAGTAGTGGATTGGTCTATCGTATTATGGAAGGTGAGGGATCATGAAAGTGGGAATTAGCTTGTTCGCCATTATCGTTATCTTTCTTCTAATACTCTACAATCCTTGGATGCTGTTTTTACTGAGACTGTCTCCGAAGTGCATTCGTCATCGGTTCAGGTAGATCCTGTACAGCATGGCAGTATTTACATCGACCCTGGTAAGTGCTGAAGACCCAGTAATGCGCTCCCGTGGGTGACTGCTGACAGTACCAAGGCTTCTCTCTGTTGGGATTGCAAACGAAGCGGCCATCTGCATCTCGGTATCTAGTTCCACCATGTTTGCCTAAGCTTGGATCAAAAACCGCCTCTGTATCCGAGTTCATATCTCCCTTTTGTAGCATATTCCACATCCAAAGACAGGAAAACAAAACAAACCAGGTCCTGTCAGCATTACGGTACTATATATTTCGCATTAGATTAACAGTCTAGCTACTAGTTATTGAATCTAAGGACAAGAGAGACAGGTAGAATATTCTAGTATCTCCTCTGCCGTCCTCCTCCAGACCTACTACCTCTACCTCCATAGCCACTACTGTATCCTCCACCTCCTCTCCTGTCGCCATAGCTCCCTCTGCTTCTACTGTCAGTGCGTGGACGAGCTTCATTAACCACAATTGCTCGTTCATTTAACGTTTTACCATTAAGGCTTGTGATTGCAGCTTCACCTTCCGACTTTGATTCCATTTCAACGAAGGCAAATCCTTTAGGCCGTCCACTGTACTTGTCCGTTATAACACTTACTGAGTCCACCCCCCCAAACGCCCCAAATTCTTGCCGCAATTCCTGTTCAGTTACCTCGTATGATAAATTACCCACATAGATTCTCATAGTGCAAATCAATCGCCAGCTTCTGTCTCGGCTACCTTAGCCTCCACCCTAGCTACCTTTTCAATCCTCTCTTTTTCAAGTCTATCTGCCCTTGCACGAAGTGATGTCTTGTCTGCCTTATTCCATTTTATTTTGAAGAATGTGAGTACCCCAATACCGACCAAGATAAAACCACCTATTATGTAGATTCCGACCATCTTACACTCCTATTAGCTTATCTAACCATGATGTTGGTGGTAAAGAATCCCTGGTGCAGGTATACACAGACTAGGTACCCCCAGCCCATGTATATCTTGAAATCATGCTGTAAGGTTAAACACCAGGTTTAACTTTACGGTAACAATCGCTACAGTAAACGGGCCTATCGCCGCGAGGTTCAAAAGGTACTTCGGTGTCTTTGCCACATTCGGCACACACCACAGGAAACATTTGGCGTCTGGGGCCGTAGCTGCTGTTCGTGTAACGCTGTGATTTTCTTGCCTGGCGGCATTCGGGGCAGCGCTTGGGATCGCTAGTGTAGCCTTTGGATTCGAAGAACTCTTGTTCTTCAACGCTGAATGTGAAGTTAGCCCCACAATCGAAACACTGGATTGACTTGTCCTGAAAACTCATTGGGTGACCTCCTCTCTTACATACTCGTTAGAGTTCGGTCACCCAATTCTTAGTTGATCTGAAATGATTTTTAAAGTCTTAAATAACCTAAACTTAAACTATCATAAATTATACACCATTAACAACTATTTATGCAACCCGTTAATTAGGCACAATATAGTAGATTGTCACACAACAAAATACTGTTTTAATAACTGGAAATTTCAGAAGCGGCGTTTTGACCTGAAATTCTGCCAAACACGAGACAATCGGTTACTGCACAGCTACCTAGACGGCATGCTCCGTGGATCCCTCCCGTCACCTCACCGGCAGCATAAAGACGCAGGATCGGTCGCTCGTTGATGTCTATAACCTGGGCTCTCGTGTTAATCTGGACACCACCCATCGTATGGTGGACCTTGGGCCAGGTACGTATACCGTAGAAAGGAGGAGTCGAAATGGGTGATGCATCCGGCAGAATTTGTTTCCCAAATTCCTCATCAAGTTTTTCTGCTACGTAGCTGTTGTATCGTTTGACACTGCATTCAAATTCTTCCGGAGATATCCCATATTGCATGGCAAGTTCATGAAGACTATCGAAAAGTTTGACGATGCCTTTTTCAAGACAGGGTTTTATATCCCAACCGGTTGTTTCTATCGATTTTGCATCAGCTATCCCGACGCAGGGATGCCCCGTATTAAGAATAGCGTCCGATATGGTTTTTCTATCTGCCAGTTCGTTGACTATCCTTTTACCAGAATCCGGTTCAACAATTAGTCCATATGGGAATACGATATAGTCCGAGAAACGGGCGCCAACCCCATAGCGCTTTTCATCCGGAGTCCCCCAGGGGCCTAATTGAATATGTGAAAGCTGAACCGGCATCGCGTTTATTTTTAGTGCTTCTTTAAGTGCTTCGGCAGTCGCGAAAGGTTTATTGGTTGTATCGATATCGCTGGTAAGCCGGGGATCCTGAGTAATACGAAATTCCACGTCACTTCCGAACCCCCCTGTAGCAAGAACTATCCCTTTTTTTATCCCAATGTGTTTGTTTGTACCTCTTTCAATATTCCTAGGATTGTAACCATCGCGTATCAGTACACCTATGATATTTCCTTTTAAATCTTTGATAAATGTCTTGAAGAACGCTCTGGCCCTGACTTTTATCCCCATCTCCTCCAACTTTTTAAGTTGCTGCTTGATGATGGTCGCTCCTGATACCCCAACCGGAGTTAAGCAACGAGGGACTGAGTGCCCTCCAAAAATATCCAGTCTATCAATATATTCAACGCCTAGATAGTTAATAGTCCATTGTAGAATTTCGTTTGATTTATCTGTGACCTGCCGTACCAATTCAGGATAATTCATACCCAGACCAGCTTTAAGCATATCCTGATACATTAACTCAGACGAGTCTTTAATTCCGAATCTTTCCTGGATCTTGGTACCGGCAGCGGCGATTCCGCCATCGCTGATGATTGAGTTACCGCCTGGAGCACTCATTTTCTCGAGGATGATTACGGAGGCTCCAGCGTTACGCGTTTCAATTGCAGCTGCAAGGCCTGCGAATCCACTCCCGATTACGACTACATCCGTGATTTCATCCCAGCTTGAAAACACAATAGTGCCCTCCATACAGAACTAATAATATTTACAGCCACAGTGCTAATTCTACATTATGGAGGTTTTTGTAGTCCATGAGAGAAACTGGGAGTTCCAAATTGATAAGCGTCGTGCACGTATATGATAAGAATTTATCATTATTTCAGTTAGTTGTGCTGTCGATATTTCTACCCATACTACTAAAAAATAAAACTTAGACGGGCGCCTACTATTCAAACTCTAACAAGAGAACATTTTAACTTACTGTTAAACAGATACGACACAAAACGTCATATTGTAGCTTGTATTCTAAGTAGAATGCTCGTGGTGCACCGCATATCTCCCTCGTCTTTTGACTTCCCACTTTTGCAGTGGTATTGTTTGGGCACGATATTATTACGCCACCTGATACAAACATAGGGAGTAGATGATGGCAAAGAAAGTCCTGTGGTCATTCCTCAGTTGTCTTCTTATCTTAATCCTAATCAATTTATCTTGTACTGGGATGGCACCCACGAATGGCGAGCAGGAACAAGAGGAGGAAGAAGAGGAAATAGAACCACCAGAAGGTGATGAAACAGATATACCCGTAACAATCCAAATCGGGAATACTTTGCCTAAAGTACTGTTCGAGTCCAAACAGTCAAACGAACTATCTGATAACCGTATGGGAGCCATGTTCAGTTTAAGAGGAGACATTCATACACAGGATGAAGCTGATGCTTTTGTTAATTACTGTAATGATGTTGGGTTTAAGTGGATCCGCTTGAGTTTGGATTACTTTGATTGGTCTGAAATAGAAGAAACTGGGGAATTTTCTAGATTCTATGTTGACCCAAGTCATGACAGTGTAATAACAGGTCTAACTAATGATGGTATCAAGATTATGTACTGTCTAGTTTACTGGGATGAACAAATTGAGCCAGTTGAGAGAGGTTATGCGAGGTTTAAAACAGAGGAGGAAATATCACGTTACTTAGACTACGTACGGTTTATTGTCCAACACTTTAAAGATCGAATCGAGTATTATGAAATACTGAATGAGACATATTTTGGCGAGGAGAGTCATTTTAATCAACAGAACATAGAACTGAACGACTACATAAACCTTGTCAAACGTGTGGTACCTGTCATCCGTGAGGAGTTTCCTGAAGCCAAAATAGTAGCTGGGCCAACTCCTTGCATCCATGGGATTGATATTCGCAATTACTTTTTCGGAATTGTTGAATCCGAAATAATGCCTTTGGTGGATGCTGTCGCTTGGCACCCTGGTCCTTATTCACTTGAATATGATGACCTAAGAGATTATTGCTCCGAATATCCATCTATTGTTGAGAGAATTATGGATGTCGCAAATTCCCATGGTTTTGACGGAGAATATATAGTAGAAGAGCTACAATGGCGTATTCAAGGGGCGGTATATGAACCTTGGACATTCAGTAAGATAGTATCTGCTAAGTACTATGGTCGTGGCATCATCATGCATTTAGGCATGAGCGTTACTGCTGGAATGGCTGGAACAAGTCATTTATTGGATATACCTAGGATGACGGTGATTCGTAATCTGTGCACCGTGATGACCGGTGCAGAGCCAACTAATATTCTAGTAAATATACAAAGTAACTCTACAAACATATTGAATTATGGATTTGATTTACCAGATGGTGACAAGCTGCTGGCATTATGGGCAGATGGAATAGCGGTTGATGATGATCCTGGAGTTAGTAGTATCGTGACATTCACTGGTAATACCTACCAAAAGGTAATCGCTATAGATATTCTGAACAGCTTCCAACAAGAATTAACAACCAGTGTAGAAAATGGTAATCTAATAATTCAAGATCTTCTTGTTAAGGATTATCCGATAATCCTCCGGCTTATAAAGTAATGTAGATTCAAAAATAAGACGTATTTTTACTACGTTTGAGCAAATATCCCAACGTACATGTAATGGTGGTTAGGTACTCAACACGGTAAAATACTTACAGATTCCTCTCCGTTCGAAGTTAAGTACACGACAATCAAACATCCCGATGTTTGTTCAATAACTCTATTTTCCGCTTTGACCTCACCCCTTTACGGTGGCATTCCCCTTGACAACAACCAACCGAAGAAACTAAAATCAACTCCTTACGCGTCGGAAGGAGGAGGAAAATATAATGCCAGAGTACGTACTGTATGAAAAGAAGGGGCATATCGCTTATATTACATTGAACAGACCGGAACGCCTAAATGCCCTTGGCACGGAACTGGGTCAGCAACTACGTGAGGCGGAAAACAAATTCGCTGAAGATGACGACGCGAGGGTAGCCATCTATACAGGTGCAGGTGAACGCGCTTTTTCTGCCGGGAGAGACTTAAAGGAGGTAGCCGAGCAAGATTCGCAGAGTAGTACAATACCTTTCGTACGCAGATCTCCCATTGAGCATAACAAGCCGACAATAGCGGCTGTAAATGGCCTGGCGTATGGCGGAGGTTTCGAACGTGCCCTCGCATGCGATATTCGTATATGCTCAGACAATGCTACCTTTGCCCTCGCGGAGGTTAAAGTGGGACTCTGCCCGCCGACTGCAATGTTCACCCTACCGCGCCTCGTCGGATTATCTAATGCTATGTGGTTGTTATTGAGTGGGGAACCTATAAACGCTGAGGAAGCGTACCGAATTGGCCTAGTGACCAGGGTTGTCCCTCTTCCTGAACTAATACCAAATGCCACAGAAATGGCAGAAGTTATTTGTGAGAACGCACCACTGGCGATACGTACCACCAGACAACTTACTACACTCGGCCTGGAGGTGCCAATCGATTATGCCCGTCGGCTCGGTCAGGGACTGATAAATTCGGTATGGGGATCTGAGGATGCTGCTGAAGGGGCCAGGGCATTTGTGGAAAAGAGAAAACCTGTCTGGAAGAGTAAGTAGTTACCTTCTCTCCCCCCCTTTGATTTCAGCGTAATACCAAATACTACGGTGGTCGATGTTTTGCCGATACCGGTAACAGTCTTCTTTATTCTCCTTTGCAAATAAAAAGAGCAACAATCACGGCCATTCACTTGGCGATTCTATTACCTTTACAATCTTCTAACACCGATCTCCCAATTTCCTCCGCAAGTGGTTGGATATTAGTAGTGTAAGTATCAGTATTGTAATGGGGAGTTGATACTAATCGTTTGAAGGAGCATTGTCAATACATCCCTTGACATTATTTTAGTATGTACATAGACTTTGTCTAATAAAAGACAGGAGGTAACAATGAACGGAGCTGAGTTCGCGCGAGTAATCATCGAAGAGATGCATGATGCAATGATGAGCGATGTTAAAAACCTTACCCAGGAACACCTGTCGTGGAAACCTGCTCCTGGCACCAACCCTATTGGCTTTCTGTTCTGGCACTACGTTCGTACCGAGGACAACATGATTCATGCTCTAAGGGGAAAGCCTTCAGTGTGGAAATCAGAGAAGTGGCACGAGAAACTTGGCATGGATCCTGATGCACAAGGAACAGGTTTTAAGGAGCCAGATGTTGACAAAGCAGCAGCCCTACCCGCGTCCGAAATGATAGTTTATGCCGAAAAGGTTTTTGCTGAGACTATGGACTACCTGAACACGCTGGATGATGCGGGGTTAGACTATGCACCTAACCCGGAACGTCCTCAAAGGAATATAGGCATGATGCTACGAAATTTCATCGTAGCGCATGGTTGGTGGCACCTTGGGGAGATCAAGTATGTAAAAGGAATGCAGGGAATGCCAGCAGCTCGATGAGAGTGTATCATTCTGAGATGTAGTCGACATCCCGATGTAAATGTAATAGTAGTTGGTAACTCAACACGGCAAAATACTTACAGATTCCTCTCCGTTCGAAGCTAAGTACAAGACGATCAAACATCCCAATGTTTGTCTGGCAAAAATGACAACATCCCTATCATCTGTAGAGAACTCAAATGAATGCCTCCCAGCTTGTCGTAAGGTTATTGGCTGTATTGTGCTAAAACTAAAAAGTGAGGAGAGTGTGTAAAATCACTCTCCTCACTCTATTGAAGACCTTATGGTACTAATCTAGTTAGTATATGGTATAACTCCACCGGGGTAATCCCCCTCGTCGGGTTCAAACTGGGTGGTATCGACAGGATAGAATCTGATTTGTACCAATTTGGTACCATCATTTACCAGCCCCTGTTCAGTAATGACAAGATCAGCAATATTGAATATCCATTCTGGGTTATTCTCATCGAAGTACCAGGCATTCCCCAGAGCCGCCTGATCGGTCAGCCAAGCCTCCACATCTTTTTCATCCTCATCCCCATCATTGTTGTAATCTCTGTTTGGATCAAGACCGTCACCATCATAGTCGCCAACAGGTACATCATATAGGTCGATGACTCCATCAGGTACTCCTTCTGGTCCGTTAGTATCAAGTACTTTATTAACTACCCAACCAACATAAAGAAACAGCCTGGTTATATCTGTTGCCTTCGAATTCCCTTTACCTTTGGTTACTGCAGAGTCGAACCGCACATATTCTTCTGGTGTAGCATCATACAAATTTGGCCCGACAATTAAGCCCAAAGCCAGTAGAGGATCATCAGGGCATTCCGTATAGTACGGAAAATCAGGATTTGCCGGATCTGTATCGTTGCAAGCCGCCACGACTTCATTTGGGTATAGAATTATGTTACTTTCAGATTGCGTATTTCCATTGTTCGGTTTACCAAGAATCCTCGCGAAAACATAATAACCATCTGCTTCATAGGGGAGCTGGACTAATGCCGGATCATCATCAAAAGGTTCAGCTAGTGGGTCAAGGACTATTAGATTTTCCAGTGATGATTTCTTATTTGAAACATATTGTATGAATGATTGAGGGTACTCTTCTGTATTGTACTCAAGAATGAATACCGAGTTGCCCCCTGGTGTTGGATCTCCAGCATAATCAGCCTTTTTACCGTGGATGTTTAGATTGTAGTGTTCTCCACTCGGAAAGCCGTTACTTTTTGCAATGACATCTTTTGTTCCATTCGAGCCGTCCGGCTTGGCTGCCAGGACCGGAGATACAGCCATCATCGCTACAACAAGCGTTAGAGTAGCGATTTGAATTATTCTTTTGTGATTCATTTTCCCCCTCCTTGTGTAACTATTCCCGATGAATACTGAGTGGTTTAATATTATTGATCTATTAAATTACGATACTCCCTCCATTTGACTTGCTGGCGTATCACATTGACGATTTACCTTTTCTATTTCATAATATGTGCGAAGGCAACGGAAGAACTGGCCAGCCAGTCAGTTTATTTCTAAAGCCTTCAATGGGCGACCTCTCGACAGGTCGCCCTCTTATTTAACTATGGTTGGTCAGCATAGTAAATACTGAAAAGGTCATAATTCAGAGCATACGATGGTACCTGTGATAAGTGCGACCTTTATAGGTGATAGTCCACGATAATACATACTGTTGTTTGTTCGTGACAACTATATTGAAATACAAGCGGGACTAAATATCTATACGCATGGCTTGCCAAACGTCCTGATATTCGCTCAAACAGGGACAATACTAACCGACTCTTTTTCGTCCAGGCTGTTATAATACAAGAGGAACAAACATCCCGATGTTTGTGCAATGTTACAATTTAGTAACTTGTAGAATCCGAAGATAATACTATTGTGCTCAAATCATCCCGATGATTGTTCAACGGCTTTCGTCACTTCTTTGACTGCACACATTTGTGGTGGTATTGTTTGTGCATGATATAAACTCTGAAATCATATGAGAATGTTGATTCTCTACTGTTGAGGAGACACTTTATGGCTGTGGCAGGAATGATTCTAGGTATTCTGAGTATAGTAGGTATGGGTATTGGTCTAACTCCATTCCTCGGGTGGATGAATTGGGGTGTTATCCCCACAGCTACATTGGGTCTAATCATCAGTGTTGTGGGATTGATCGTATCACGGGGACAAAGACAGTTGGCTATTGCAGGCATTGTACTCTGCGTCATAGCTATAGTAATTGGCGCAATAAGATTAGTCTTGGGGTTTGGGGTGATATGAGTCATAACAACTCCAGAAGAATTGTATGCCCAATCTGTAGTAAATCATTTGACATCCGA
>Ga0209536_100006230_pt1 | contig 18300 bp, 15 predicted proteins | sample DeeMarSeWOR28_12_FD_187461 | JGI IMG/M metagenome (GOLD analysis project Ga0209536, IMG submission 187461) | Marine sediment microbial communities from White Oak River estuary, North Carolina - WOR-2-8_12 (SPAdes) (version 2) | ecosystem: Environmental > Aquatic > Marine > Intertidal zone >... | reverse complement strand
AAGAAAAAATGATAAATATATCCTCATAAATATGTTAAAGGTTTGGTGCCCGTTCATTTAGCGCATTAAGTACATCCATATCCCTGTTGTATACATCTTTTCTGAAATACACTTCATCTCCTTCCATCCAGCAAGTAAGATATTGAATGTAGACGGTAATCGGATTTTTAAGTACAATCGTCTGCTCTTTTCCTGATGCAAGAATTTTATTTGCTTTTTCCATATTCATATTCGGGGTATCATGAAGCAGGTATTCCAAAAACTTCATTGGATTTTTCAATCTTATGCAACCTGAGCTAAATGTCCGTTCCGGTCTGTTGAATAACTCCTTGCTTGGGGTATCATGCATATATACGTCATACTTATTCGGGAACATAAATTTAACCTTTCCCAAGGCATTTGCTGTTCCAGGATCCTGCCGTATTGTGTATGGAAAATTACCCCTCGAAACCGTAGACCAATCAATGGTCGTCGCATCAATCTCAACCATATCACTTCCATAGCCTTTTAAAATCTTCATATTTTTCTTGGCGAGGTACCCGATATCTTTTTTTACTTCCGGTATAATATCGTTGTACAGAATCGTTGGAGGCACCGTCCAGTATGGATTCAATACCAGATATGTCATTGCACTACTGAATATCGGCGTCTTCCGAAACGGTTTTCCGACAATCACCTTTTCCTGCATAATCAGACTATCACCTTCATGAACATGCATGTTGAATCCTGCAATATTTACGAATACATATCGATTGTCTAAATCATGTGAGATCCATCGAAAGCGTTCCATATTCACCCTGATCTGATCGATTCTTTCTTCAACTGAAATATTCATGGAAGCCGTCGTCGCCTTGCCAAGGTTGCCATCTTCCTCCAATCCATTTCTTTTTTGGTATTTCTTGACCGAAAAAGCAATGGATTCCGAATAGGTATATTGATCTTCCGGTTCAAAATTCATATCAGCAGTAGCATATAACCGCTGAATTAATAATGGCACACGCATACTATCCTGCATGCCAGGCTTCAGCGTTGGACCTTCCGGCAATTGAAACCACCCGCCATAATCTGCAATATCCCTATACAATTTCAATGTGTTTTTCAGCCCCATATAGGAAGGATCTGTTGGCTCAAGGTCTGTCAGTGATTTTGATATTTCCTTTTCCTTTATGGCTTTCTCCAGGGTATCCATCATATTCCCTTCCTGTCTCATAGCTTTCCATTCACTATCAATAGTCTCAGGATTTACTTTCCCGTTGAGAAGATGACTGCCATACAACAGGAAAGCATCAGTGAGTAGCATATCCAGTTCTGCATGTTCTTCAGGACCACGAGCCGTTATTGAAAAATCCTTCAACAATCCATAATGATAATCCTCATGAGATAACCCTGAATCTTCTGCCCTGCTTAATTCATCCAGGAATTCACGTATATTTTTGTCATTAGTCCAGGCTTGTTCAAAAAGTCGGCTTGAATAAAAATCCGGCACAAGTCTGGTACAATACAATTTCTCTCCCTGGATATCTATGATAATGCCGGTATTCATATCCTCTACCCTTTTCCGGATGTGTTCGTTTACCGTATCCTTAAAATCATTGAAGGAAGTTAAAAAAACAGCACTTAATACGATTACTATTCTTTTCATCAAGAATATTTACATTTATCTTCAAGCATTAGACGAATAATAAGCTTCAGGTCACCAGGATTTTATATTACATCCACTGAATAGTATTGAAATAATTTAAAAATTTCCTGAACCTTCATTAATAAACATCAAGTGTCGAGGTGACCCAAGAGCCAAATTGCGTCAAAACTGTATATTTATTTTATGACGAGAATTAATCATAAGAAAAGTCTGGTTCCCAACCGAAGGTTTATACTCATAAATATCCTTCTAAAAAAGGAAAAAAACTTCATCATTTTTATTGGTTTCTGTGCAATACTGGCAGGTATATTTTATCCTTATCCCACCATTGCCATGTGGATTGGATTTGCTGTGGCAGCTTATTCTGCAGTAGCCAACGATAGCATTCAAACTATAGGAACATTCATAGCATCAAATTCGGAAAAAAAATGGTGGTCACTCTGGTTGTTTATCGGACTTATATTTTTTGCAACCGTACTATATAGTTGGATCAAGTATGATGGTGATGTAACTTTCCAGCGACTTGCATCCAAGGGATTTTCTGAATCACCCACATCATTTCATTTTTTGCAGATTGCCGCCCCGATATTTTTGCTGATCATCACCCGAATGAAAATGCCGGTTTCAACCACGTTCCTTTTATTGAGTTCATTCAGTGCCAGTGAGGATGCGATAATAAAGGTTTTACATAAGAGTATGATCGGATATGGAATAGCCTTCGCTACAGCATTTCTGTTTTGGATAACATTGGATCAATTGATGCATAAAGCTTTTAAAGGTAAGGCCAAAGACAATTGGGTTGTATTGCAGTGGTGTACCAGTGGTTTTTTATGGTCGCTATGGATCATGCAGGATGCGGCCAACATTGCGGTCTTTCTCCCGAGAAGCCTTAACCTGGCTGAATTTTTGGCTTTTAGCCTGACAATACTCATAGGATTGGGTATTATTCTTTACTTAAAAGGTGACAAAATCCAGGAAGTTGTTGAAGAAAAATCTGAGGTCAAGGATGTACGACCTGCCACCATCATTGATATGGTCTATATGCTCATTCTTGTTTTGTTCACCTGGGTTAATACCGTACCCATGAGTACCACCTGGGTTTTTCTGGGTTTGTTGGGAGGCCGGGAACTAGCCATTAAAATTAGCCGAAAAAAGAAGCTCAAACAGACATGGAAACTTATCGGAAAAGATGCTACGTATGCTTTAATCGGATTGTTAATATCAATCTTCATCGCCATTGCCGCTAACAGTTCGCTTCGCAAACAATTACTGGAATTGTTATAAGTATATTTTTAAAAGCTGAAATAATGTGTTTTGTAACAATAGTGTAACTAACTATTGAACCTGTGAATCAAAATAAAAAGCTAGATCCCAACATCAAAGGGTTTATCAGTCCGCAAACTTACAACCGGCACTTTCGATAATGATACAATCCGTTTTGCCTTGGGTGATACCCACAAATCAGACCACTTGAATCCAGGTCTGCTCATGATTATTACCAAATCAATATCCGCTTGATTATAATATGAAAAAATAGCTTCTGGCATCGTGCTAATTTGGATTTCACTCTTTATGGTTTTGATTCCCTGGTCCGAAAGTTCATTATTCACATCATCCAGTTGCTTTTGTAATTCGCTGTAATCCTCCCGATATTCCGACGCACATAAAAGATGAATGCTGGCTCCAAATTGTTTTGCGAGGGTAATTGCAAATGGAATTTTATATAAACTTCCTTCACTCAGATCTAACGGGATCAGGATATTTTTCATTTTTGGATGGTCAGGTATCTGGGTAAATGTAAATACCGGACAAGGCGCTTCCAGCAATACCTTATAGGCATTAGTAGTTTTGAAATGCAATTCCCAGTCATTAGCCTGGGATAAGCCATGACTCCTCATCACCAGAAAATCGATATTATTTTCTGAAACAAAATCAAGAATATGCCTGTGAATTGCGCGTTCAAGACCTCTGATCTGAAGGTCTATTTTTCGAATATCCGGATAGTTCTTTTGAATTTCAGCAAGTTTTGGCCTCAATTCAGTTTCAACCATCTTGGATAGTTCTTTATCAAATTCCTCCTTGGTATGGTAATTCCTGGGATCTGCAATATGCAGTGCTGTTATTGCGGCTCCGATCCCGGTGGCAAACATGGCGGCATACTCCAATGCCCGAATCGACCGGATATTATCATCGAAAGGAACTAATATCTTTGTAAAAGCCGTCATATCACATCATTTACATTATTAAACAATTATGAGTTTTAGTTTTGACGTGATAAATAATTAAAGTCACCAATTTTGAAACCAAAGGAAAGAATTTGAGCTTAATCGCTTAATTTTAAATACCCATTACTTAATATGATGAATATGAAACCTAGAGATTTGACAAGGCCCGATAAACTTCTTTTAAAAGGAATACGAACATTAAGTAGCCTCACCCTCAACTTATATGCAAACCAGAAATCAGAAGCAAAGGCAAAAGCGGAACTCACTTTCATCGGTAAAAAGAAAATGGACCAGGTTCAAAATCAGCTCTATGAATACAACCTGGACGTGCAATCCAAAAAAGAAAATTTATCGGAATTTGACATTCTGAAATCTCCCATCGGTGATAAAAACTACTGGCTAAATTTCCATGGGATCCATGATGTGAAAGTAATTGAACGTGTTGGTCAAGCACTCGATCTTGACCGCTTGACTGTCCGGCAAATACTTGATACCACACAGCGCCCTAAAGTAGAAGTAGAAGCAGCCTACATCTTTTTAAGTATCAAATCTATCCTTAAGGAAGCATTAGGTGAATTAAAAGTTGAGCAGATGTCTTTTATCCTGGGCTCAAACTACGTAATAACTTTCCAGGAGGAAAAAGGAGATCACTTCGGTAATATAAGATATAAAATCAGGGAAGGCGTCGGATTTATCAGAAAAAAGACAAGTGATTACCTGCTTTCACAATTATTGGATGCAATTCTGGATAACTATTTTGAAACTATTGATAAGATTAATGAGGAAATAACCATTCTTGAAAAAGTAATCTTAAAAAATCCGGATGAAAATACAGCTCTGGCAATTGAAGGTCATAAAAGTTCTGCGCAGCTCTTAAAAAGGTCCCTGGGACCTTATAAAGAAGCATTATTGAATATTTTAAACGGAAACACCAAATTGATCAAGAAGGAAAACATACGGTATTTTAAGGATTTAACAAATTCCGTTATTTCAGCGATTGAAGAAATTGACAGTTTACAAAAAACGCTGGAAGGGCTCACCAATATCTATTTTGCATCCTTAAGTCACAAGATGAATGCAATCATGAAGGTATTGACCACTGTTGCCACCATCTTTATCCCGTTGACTTTTATCGCAGGAATTTACGGCATGAACTTCGACTATATGCCCGAACTTCACTACAAATATGGTTATTTTATTATCTGGGGTATAATGGTGATTGTTTCTATCTTCATGATTATTTATTTCAAACGAAAGCGGTGGATATAGATTTTGACGGTAAGAGTATTCCTGATTTATTTAAAATATGTTCAGCTCCAATACAAAAGAATTAGAGAAAGTGAAAGTGATAATGATCAATATATCCTTAATGCCTTGTGTGTTTATCACGTCAGGAGTTTCTCATTGATCCATCTATTGTCCCAAAATTGCTTGTCACTTTCTTTTGGATAGAACCTGTATATAAAATTAAAAGGAGGACCGAGTTTTGGATTTCCTCCTTTCCCTAACAACAACCAAACAACCAATGTTATTTTATCTCATCACTAATTTGTATATACCAATCATAACCACTTTTCTCGCAAACCGAAATGTTATATAAAATTATTTATGGGGTAAATAGAATTGCATTTTACCGAATAATTAACGGCTTCACTGTGGTTTATTGTTTTTTGAAATTTTGACGAAACAAACTAATAAAGTCACATTATGATTAAAAAAAATATAATGTTTTGTTAATTACGTTGAATCTTTTGACTCATCACCAATGCTTGGAATAACCGTAACAATATTTTCGTCTAAATATAAATGCGCTCCAGTGTTTCCTTTGCTAGTATAATTAAGGTTGGCAAGCACATACCTCATTGCTTCCAACCGAGCTTTCTTCTTGTTATTCCCTTTAAGTGAAACCCATGGAGCCCCATCCCAACTGGTCCTGGCAAACATTTCATTTTTATAGTGCGTATATTCATGCCATTTCAACTGGGCCTCAATATCAACCGTACTCAATTTCCATTTTTTCAAAGGATTTATCAGGCGATCCTCCAGTCTTTTCTTTTGCTCTTTAAGATCAATTGAGAACCAAAATTTGAAAATATGTATGCCATCTTCCGTTAGCATCTTCTCCAGAATGACAACTTCTTTCATGAATACTTCATATTGTTGCTCTGTACAAAAATTCATCACAGGTTCAACGACCGCTCTATTGTACCAGCTGCGGTCAAAAAAAACAATCTCCCCCTTGTTTGGAAGTTCGTTGATGTAGCGCTGAAAATACCATTGACCTAATTCCACTTCTGAAGGTTTTGGTAATGCTACAATCCGATAAGCTCTTGGATTTAAATATCGCACAAACCGTAAAATACTGCCTCCTTTTCCAGCAGTATCCCGCCCTTCAAAAAGTATGGCAATGCGTTGGCCGGCATCCTGTACCCAACGTTGCATGGCAATCAACTCAATTTGTAAATTGATATATTCGGGATCCTTTTCAAAATTAAATAGCTCCATATAAATAATGAATCAACGTTTAGACGTGCCTCTACGCCAAGGTCACCTCATTGAATTGAACCAAATATGGAAATTTTCTTGCAATGATTCGCAAATTTAAAACTGATTTTAATTGAGTTGACTAGGAGATAACCTGCCCGCAAGTTAACTTTAATTATCATTTTAATCACTGATGTTAAGGGGATAAAGCGAGAATGGATGAATGACAAAAATCAGCATAATAATACTGATAACTTACTGATATCAATTCTTGATAATACTCCATTTGGCATTATTTCATATGATCACCTGGGACACATTCTATTGGTAAATAAACAGGCACTTGTTTTCCTGGATCTGGAATTTAGCATTGATGAGCTCAAAGAAAAAAATATATTGGAAGTGATCACTGTACCCGAAGAACTTAAAAAGCGAGTTGAATCTGGCCTATCCAGGAAAAGAAAAGACTTTGATCTTGAAGGGATATTATTCAGTAACAAGTACTTAACTTTCAGGGGAAGGAAGATCTCAGATGGGATGATTATAACCATGGCAGATATCACTACTATTAAACGATCCGAATTTCTTTCTTTAAACTCCTTGCTTGAAGGCCAGGAGATGGAACGCAAGCGCCTTGCCAGGGAGATCCATGATGGGATCGGACCATTGCTTTCAGCGTTGAAATTGAACCTGGCCAATATCGAAGGTGACATTGAAAAAGAAAATAATGACCTCAAAAAAAAATTTCTGAAATCAAATATGTTAATAGACGAAGTAGCAGATGATCTCCGCTCGATATCCCACAATCTGCTGCCCAAGGTCCTATCAGATTTCGGATTGATCGAAGCCCTGGAATCGCTGAGCGAGAAAATCCAAACTTCAAATTCAGTGGATATGACATTCATGCATACAGGTATGGAAAAGCGACTTGATGGTGTAATCGAACTGGGTATATACAGGATTGGCCAGGAGTTGATAAGCAATACACTGAAACATGCCAATGCAAGAAAAATCACCATGCAGTTGATCAGGCGTAAGGATTTTCTACATTTGATATTTGAAGATGATGGAAAGGGATTCGATCCTGAAACCATAAATAAAGGGATCGGAATTATGAACATCCAAAACCGTGTAAAAGCACTTGGTGGTGAAGTTAATTTTGACTCACATCCAGGGAAAGGCATGACTGCCACAATCGATATCCCATATAATTAGAATTTTATGCAGCATATAAAAATCATTATTGCAGACGACCATAAAATATTTCGTGAAGGATTAGCTGAACTCCTCAATAAGGAAAAAGAAATACTAGTTAAAGGCGATGCAGGAAATAAAATTGAGCTTATGGAATTGCTAAAAATGCATGAGGTGGATGTCATTATCATGGATATTGACATGGGCGAAACGAGCGGGATAGATTTAACGGCAAATATTAAAACAGAACGCCCTGACGTGAAGGTACTGGCACTATCGATGCATGGAGACAAAAATTATATCGTAAAAATGCTCGAGGCGGGGGCAAACGGGTATATTCTTAAAAATGCCGGAAAAGAGGAAATGCTCAATGCCATCCGAACGGTGGCGAGTGGCAATACTTATTTCAGCAGCCAGGTTTCCTCCAAGCTTCTTGAAGACCTTATTCATCCTCGGTCTACCAAAATAAGAAAGCCGGAAGGGACATCACTCACTGACCGTGAAATTGAAGTGCTTAAATTGATTACCGAAGAATATTCCAATTCAGAGATCGCCGAACGTCTTTTCATCAGCATCAGAACCGTGGATACACATAGAAGAAATTTACTAGACAAATTGGGTGTGAAAAATACGGCAGGTTTAGTAAAATATGCCCTTCAGCACGGATTACTTGAGAATTAATGACACCTCATTTCTATGGTGAATGCCATTGCAGAGATCTTTTATTCAATATAAATTCCACGTGCTCCCCTAAAAAATATTCATTTCTCACATCTAAACTTCCTTGATGAGAAGATTAGATTTGCCTTTTATCTACGCATTTCTCGTACCTACTAGGTATAATTACGGTTTTTTGAAATTACTATTTTCACTCTTTTATATAGAAATCAAAGGTGAGAACTTAGCATCATTAATTACCGATTTTTTACTATTAAAGATGAAAGCAAAACCAATTTCAACAGTTTCAGATGAGCAACTTGTCGCCAGGCTTCAATATGGGGATAAATCTGCCATGGGTGAATTATATCTTCGGTACCACATGGTGGTTTTTGCCAAATGCCTTTCCTTTTCAAAAAATAAGGAGCACGCACAAGATCTTACCCAGGATATTATGTTGAGGGTGATGGAAAAAATTAATTCGTTTAAAGGCAGTTCAAAATTTTCCACCTGGCTTTTTAGTATTACCTATAATTATTGTACTGACCAGCTAAGAAAAGGAAAATGGAAAAATATTGACTCACTGGAGAATTACTTTAATGTAATGGATGAATCTGATATTGAAAAAGAACGGTTATCTGAAGAAGAGAACAAAATAAAGTGGATCGACGCAATGATGAAGCAAATATCCTCTGAAGACCAGCAAATTTTAGTAATGAAATATCAGCTAAATAAATCAATACAGGAATTACAGGATTTGTATAATCTCTCTGCAAGTGCAGTAAAAATGAGATTGATGCGAGCCCGTATCAAAGCCATTGGCAGGTTAAAACTTCAGGAAGCTGCTTAAAAGCAATAAGTAATGAATCAGAAAATTTATAATTGTGACCATTCTTGATACCTTCGTCTTACATAATAAGGATTAAAATATTGAATTGAATGATTTCACTACTTGATGGAGCATCAAAACTTGGCAATACCATTTCCAAAGAATCAAGAATATTAAGTGAGTCTGTAAAAGATAAAAGTTTATCGCTGATCGACCGGATTGAATCTTACGAGGATATTATCAATATTGAGGTTGGTGATACTTCATTCACCAGGGCACGAAACCTGGAACGCGAACTCGGTATGCGACAGCTTTTCCTGAAATTCGAGGGTGGCAATCCTACTGGAACGCAGAAAGACCGTATCGCCTTTGCGCAGTGCCATGACGCGTTACGCCGCGGATTTGATACCATTACACTCGCTACTTGTGGCAATTATGGCGCCTCTGTCGCACTGGCTGCAAACCTGGCCGGAATAAGGTGTGTCATTTTCATTCCTGAAAATTATCATACGCCACGGATCACTGAAATGGAAAATCTCGAAAGCGAAGTAGTGCGCATTAAAGGGACATATGAAGATGCTGTTGAACATTCCGGGAAAGAAGCCCTGCGCATGGAATGGTATGATGCCAATCCCGGAGGGGCAAACACACCGCTTCAGCTCATGGCATATGGTGAAATTGCCCATGAGATCTACGATCATCTAAGGGATGCGCCAAAAATAGTTGCTATTCCTATGTCAAACGGCACCTTACTTGCGGGTGTATACCGTGGTTTTGTTAGCTTGTACAAAAGAGGTAAGACATCGCGTATTCCACATATAATCGGGGCTTCATCAAGCCAAAAAAATCCGATAGTATATTCATTCAAAAAAGGCCTCGACCAATGTGTAGATCTGGTCCCTGAAAAAATAAAAGAAACAGAGGTGAATGAACCTTTGATCAACTGGCATAGTTTTGATGGCGAAGAGGCCCTTTACGCCTTAAAGCAATCCGATGGTAGCGCCTATCATATAAGTGATGAAAAAATGACGAAGACTGCCAGTCTGCTAAGGGCAAAAGAGGGGCTACATGTGCTTCCTGCCTCCACTGCAGGTTTAATTGGATTAATGGAAATGCACAAAAAAGATGAGTTGGAACCAGACCGATATGTGGCAATTTTAACAGGGAAAAAATAACATTGATGAATAAACGAATTATCGACGGAACAGCACTTGTATATGCAGAGGGAGCATTTAATACACCAAACGGGAAAACCGCTCATGGATTGGTCCGCTTTACCGAGCGTTACCACATCCTCGGTGTAATTGATTCAACCTACGCCGATAGGGATGCAGGTGAAGTTCTTGATGGGAAAACAAACGGAATACCAATTTTTAACAACCTGGATGACGCTGTCAAGAAATTTAATAAACCTTCCTATTTCGTTGTAGGACTGGCTCCTGATGGAGGTCGGCTTCCCAAAGCTGCCTGGAAGGTGATCTTCAAAGCTGTAAAAATGGGCATGAACATCGATTCGGGTCTTCACGATTTCATGTCCGGCAACGAAGCCCTGGTGACCCTGGCTAAAAATCATCGAATTACCATTCGCGACATTCGTAAAACACCGGATAGGGATGAATTGCATTTTTTTACTGGAAAAATCGAGCAGGTAGATTGTCTGAAATTAGCAGTATTAGGTACAGACTCTGCTATCGGGAAAAGAACAACAGCCTGGATAATTGTCCATGGATTGAGGAATGCTGGATTAAAAGCAGAAATGGTCGGCACAGGTCAGACTGCCTGGATGCAGGGAGCGAAATATGCCTTTGTGATGGACTCACTCATCAATGATTTTGTTTCAGGAGAAATAGAGCATGCGGTCTACGAAGCCTGGAAAAACGAACACCCGGACGCGATCATCATCGAGGGACAGGGTAGTCTGATGAATCCTGCCTATCCTGGCGGGTTTGAAATACTTGCCGCAGGAAGGCCGGATTACGTAATACTGCAACATGCACCCCGAAGACAGGAATATGATGGCTTTCCGGGATATCCATTGCATCCTTTAAAAAAACAAATAGAGGCCATAGAGATGATTTCGGGTGTGAAAGTAGCTGCCATTACATTAAATCATGAAAATATGTCACGAAATGAAATTGACAGGGAATGTGAACTAATTGCTGCTGAAACTGGCCTGCCTTGTACTGATGTGCTCTACGAGGGACCGGAAAAATTGGTCGACTTGATAAAAAATTACCTGTAAAAATCCTTGTACTTGAAACGCGAATTTAATCTCCGGGATTTTGTCGTCTTTGATCAACTGAAAGTTGGACCAGTTGAAATTGAAAAGCGAAGAATTAAGGTGCCATATGTACTTACCAAACACAACAATGAGGTAGCTACCAACGAGCTGATCTATTCCTATACTGAAAATGTTTTTGATCCGGATAATCTGGAAAGCATAAATCTTGCATCCATCATAGCCGTTCAGGTAGCTATGAATTACGGTTTGTTCTGTAGGGAAATGATATTAGACGGTGTATATGGTGATACGGACAAACGCTTCATCCAGGACATGACAGAAAACACTTCCAGGGAGATTTATATTAACAAACTTTTGATGCCCAATGAATTTCTAACAGAAGATTACCGTGGAGTTAACACAGAAAAATTTAAACATTATACTGCTGCTAATATTCAGTTCATAAATACAAAATTCAAGGGATTATCCCGGACATGGAAGCTCACCAATACCAACAAAGATGATTTTGTAATCCTGAGCAGTGGTGGGAAAGACAGTCTGCTTACTTATGGAATAATCAGGGATCTTGGCAAAAATGCTCATCCCGTATTCATCAATGAATCCGGCCGACATTGGTTCACGGCAATCAATGCTTTTAAACACCTGGAGGCCAATGAGCCTAATACTGCCAGGGTATGGTGTAATAGCGACAGGATTTTCAACTGGATGCTGCGTCAGATGCCATTTATTAAAAGTAATTTTACAGAAATAAGATCAGACTATTACCCCATTCGGTTATGGACTGTGGCCGTTTTTCTTTTTGGTGTATTGCCCATTGTCAGAAAAAGATATGTTGGCAATATTCTCATTGGCGATGAATACGATACCACAGTAAAACTCACGCATGAAGGCATTACGCACTACAATGGCTTGTATGATCAAAGCAAATATTTTGATAATGCATTAACTCGATATTTTCTAAAAAAAGGATGGGGAATACACCAGTATTCCATATTGCGGAGTCTTTCCGAGCTCCTGATCATGAAAATTCTGACTAAAAAATATCCTGAACTACAGAAACACCAGGTTTCCTGCCATGCGTCCCATGAAAAAGATGGACGTATTTATCCGTGCGGGAATTGTGAAAAATGCCGGAGGATTGTCGGTATGTTGTCGGTACTGGGCGAAGATGCTAAAAATTGTGGCTATACAGACGCCAAGATTTCCAAAGCCCTGAAAGGATTCGAAACCAAATCTGTCAAGCAAATCGGCCCTGACGCATCACACCTGTTTTACCTGATGAAACAAAAAGGTTTGATTCCAGAAAACGCACATACTGAAAAGCTGGCAAAACCTCACCCTTACATTATGAAATTGCGGTTTGACAACGAACGAAGTGTGTTATCAGACATACCGATGTTCATTAGAAAACCATTCCTCAAGCTAGTATTACCTTATACTGACGGAGCCACTCAAATTAAAGACAGAAAATGGAATGATATTGATATTCTTAACAGCGACTTGCTTTTACAACCATATCCCTTTGAAATAGAACAACAATATATGAAATCGACCACTCATACCTCAAGAAGTGATAATTACCTCTGGGAAAAACTTACATGGCAGGAGATTGAAGAAAAACTCAAAATAGTGGACACAGCGATTTTACCATGTGGAGCAATCGAACAACATGGTCCGCATTTACCTGTAGATATCGACTACTTTGATGCTTTCTACCTGGCTAAAAAGGTAGCTGAAGCGTGCAGTGATCCAAAGCCCTTTGTTTTGCCGCCTATTCCATATGGTGTTTCCTACCATCATGAGGAATTTAAGGGGACATTAAGTGTAACCAATGATGCCCTGGCAAAATTTGTATATGATATTGGTATGAACCTTTCAAAAAATGGCATAAAAAAAATAATTCTTCTTAATGGACATGGTGATAATGCCCCAACGTTAAGTTATGCTGCTCAAATGATCAACAGGGATGCTGAAATATTTGTTTGCGTGGAGACGGGAGAGACAAGTGACATTGACATTAATGATCTTATAGATACACCAAACGATATCCATGCCGGAGAAATCGAAACGAGCACGGCATTAGCCATCAGACCTGAATTGGTGCAGATGGATAAAGCAGTAAACGAAACATTGAGATTTGGAAGCAAATACCTCAATTATACTTCTGATCGTGGTGTGGCCTGGTACGTGCGGACAAAAAAGATATCGAAATCGGGAATAATGGGTGATCCAACCAAAGCCAGTGAACTAAAAGGCAAAAAAATATGGGAGATCATGATTGCCCATCTGGTAAAATTTGTTGAAGAAATAAAACGAAGCAAGCTGGAGGACCTTTACCAAAAGAAGTACTAACTACCAATTATTCTGTATGAAAATCGCCCGTCTCGAATGTTGGCAACAACATATTAAGTTAAGTGTGCCATATACTATTGCCTATGAAACGATTACCAGCTGCACCAATGTATTCATAAAGATAATAACAGATACAAAACTGGTTGGCTATGGATGTGCTGCGCCAGACTTTTACATCACAAAAGAAACAGCCGATACCGTGATCCAACATTTTAAAGATTTCATCGAACCAACTCTCAAAGGTCAGGATCCATTTCATTATAGTCGTTTAATGGAAAGTTTGAGACCAGATCTTAGGTTGCATCCTTCCGCAATGGCCATGACAGATATGGCATTATATGACCTGGTGGCTAAAAAGGCCGAAGTCCCGCTTTATAAATATTTAGGTGGATTTCGTGATTTCATCGCAACAAGTATCACCATTGGAATACTCCCGGTTAAGGAGACTGTTGCTAAATCGCTCGAATTTGTCCAAAAAGGATTCACTATTCTGAAAATCAAAGGCGGCGCTGATCTGGAGGAAGATATTGAACGTATGATTAAAGTCCGTGAGCATGTCGGTGAAGATATACTTCTCCGGTTTGATGCCAACCAGGGATTTTCAGTAGAGGAATCCATTCAATTTATTGAGAAAACAAGAGAGGTAGGCATTGAACTTTTTGAGCAACCGACAGACAAAAAAAATGATGAATTGCTGGGTAAAGTGAGTGCCGGAGTTTCAGTACCGGTAATGGCTGACGAAAGCCTCATGACCTTGAAGGATGTCTTTAGATTGGCCAGACATGATTTTACGGACATGATCAATATTAAATTAATGAAAGTTGGCGGGATAAATGAAGCATTACAAATCAATTCTGTAGCAAAAGCAGCAGGATTGGAAGCCATGATCGGGTGTATGGATGAATCCGAGCTTGGTATTTCAGCTGGTCTACACCTGGCTTTATCGCGCCCAAACATCCAATACGCAGACCTCGATGGTCATCTCGATTTATTGGAAGATCCATTCAAGGGTATTACTGTGCTTAAAAACGGTGTCCTTTATCCAAAAGATAGTCCAGGACTTGGATATTAATTATAATTAAAAATAATTTTACTATTGCTGCAAAGATAATACTCATCAAATACCACGAATTATTCAAGACCATTCATGGCAAAATCGTTTTTACTGGTTTATATTATATCCATTGAATTACATTAAATTGAGAACAAACAATTATAAATATGCACCCAAAATCAACTAAAATTGTGCGATCAGCGTTCATTATGTTATTTACGCTTTTCAGTAATTCTTTAATCCAGGCACAAATGACAATACCCATCGAAAGTAGAAACCATGCGCTCGTATTACAGGTGGATGAGGTAAAAAATGTAAGTATTATCTACTTTGGTGAAAAGCTAGCAAAACCAGATGAATATGCCGGAATTCCACAGTCATACCGACAGGCAAACGATTTTACGGAAGTCCTCAACGCAGCATATATTTCATCTGGCAACAGAAACCTGCTGGAGCCAGCCATTTCCGTGATGCATGCCGATGGAAACCACTCTCTTGATCTCAGGTATGTAAATCATTCCTCCGAAAATATTGGTGCTGATGTCAAGCTATACACAATTAACCTGAAAGATCCTGTTTATCCGTTTAATGTAAAGTTGTTGTATAAAGTATACATGATAAATGATGTATTTGAACAATGGAGCATTATAAGTCATGAGGAAAAAAAAGATGTGGTTTTACAGAAATTTGCTTCTGCTAATCTCTACTTAAAAGCTGACAAATTCTGGCTGACGCAATACCATGGAGATTGGGCACAGGAAATGCAACCGGAAACCTCCAGGCTCACCCATGGTATAAAAACATTGGACACAAAACTTGGTACTCGAGCCAATTTATTACAACCATCAGTTTTCATGGTTGGCTTGGACGGCCCGCCACAAGAGGACGAAGGTAAAGTTTTATTAGGTGCCATGGAATGGAGCGGTAATTTTCGTATTGACCTGGAGCTTGATTTCCAGGACAACCTGAGAATAATTGCAGGAATGAACAATTATGCCTCGGCATATTCGCTCAAGCCCTCAGAAGCATTTGAAACCCCAAAATTCCTGTATATACTTTCAAATTCCGGAAAAGGCAATGCGAGCAGAAATCTTCATTCCTGGGCCAGGAACTATAAAATTCTCGATGGTAATGGGGAACGATTGACTTTACTCAATAACTGGGAAGCTACATATTTTGATTTTAATGAAGAAAAACTATTTAAACTTCTGACGGACACAAAGGAACTGGGAGTGGATCTTTTCCTGCTGGATGATGGTTGGTTTGCCAATAAATATCCGCGAAACAATGATCGTGCTGGTCTTGGTGACTGGCAGGTAAATACAACTAAGCTACCTAATGGAATTGGCTCTTTGGTGAAAGAAGCAAAAAACAATGATGTAAAATTTGGTATCTGGATCGAACCCGAGATGGTCAATCCAAAAAGTGAGCTTTATGAAAACCATCCGGATTGGGTGATCAAGCAGCCCAAGAGGGAGGAACATTATTTCAGGAACCAACTGGTGCTTGACCTCAGTAATCCGGAAGTGCAGGATTTTGTGTTTAAGGTAGTGGATGATCTGTTTACTGAAAATCCGGAATTAGCCTATATCAAATGGGATTGCAATGCTGTAATTTACAATGCCTATTCCGCTCACCTCAAAAATCAGTCACATTTATATATTGACTATGTAAAAGGACTTTATCATGTGCTTGACAGGGTACGTGCAAAATATCCAAAGGTCCCTATGATGCTTTGCTCTGGCGGAGGAGGTCGTGTGGATTATGGGGCACTTCAGTATTTTACTGAATTCTGGCCAAGCGATAATACCGATCCCTTGGAACGTATCTATATGCAGTGGGAATATTCCAATTTTTATCCGGCCATTAGTATGGCTAACCATGTCACAGAATGGGGTGATCGACCATTGAAATACAGGGTAGATGCAGCGATGATGGTCAAGATGGGATTTGATATCGTTGTTCATGAATTGGAGGAGAACGATCTGAAATTTTGCCAGGAAGCAATTAATAGTTATAACGATGTAAAAGATGTGATATGGTATGGTGATTTGTACCGTCTTGCCGATCCTAAAGAAAAAAGTGTTGCCTCATTGATGTATGTCAGTGATGACAAGAATTCCGGAGTCTTATTTAATTACCTGGTAAAAGACCGATTCGGAGATCGCAGTGCTAAACCGATAAAATTGAAAGGGCTGGATGCTGGTAAAACGTATTCCATCAAAGAAATTAACTTGTATCCGGGAAGGAACTCAAGAATTGACGGATCAAAAACCTATTCCGGTGAATACCTGATGAAAATAGGTTTTAATCCGGATGTTAGTGGCTGGAGAACCAGTGTTGTTTGTACTATTCAAGGGGTTGAATAAATTGTATTATTATTACAAATAATTGCATATTTATACTAACAAAAATATCATTCTTATTACTTGGAAAAATAGTTTAAAAAAATCCGATTAACGGGAATTTTTTTTTCTTCGGTTTTGTTCTTAAAGCTGTGTGATGAAAGTCTGACTTGGACATAGCGGGAATTTGTCGCTGTTGGTTGTTTTAATTCACAAGGAAATATCTCTAACGGATGAGGTACGTCCTCTGACTGGGATCGCACATTATTGTTAAATCATTTAATTATTAATAACATGCATGCATTTTTTTTAATGGCTCTTGTTGCGTTCATTGTAGTAGGCGTAGAGGAGCTGAAAAGGAAGTTCTAATAACAACCTTTATAGTAAAATCTTGGTAAACAATAAATGAGCCCTGTAAATCAGGGCTTTTTTTTATTTTCTAATTCAAGAAATAATGAATCAGAATTTAAATCGAAACTTATATAGATTGAATTAAAATCTAGCCTTCTCAAGTTGAATTATAGATAGAAAAAAGGTCAAATGCTCAACTAAAATAAAGCAAATACCAATAAAATATTCCAATTTAAATAGCGATCCTCTATTGAATAATCATCCGGCACGAATATTCCACTTATTTTTAGTATCTTTTTTCCTGCCTATTTCTTTTACTAGTAAAACTGGAACAGAAAAGGCAGCGAGCAGCGCTGCACCTTCAAGTGTTCCCAATGCAGCTTCGTTACCTTCAAAAGCCCAAACAATTGGCGTTATCGTCAGGAGAATACATCCCAAATAAGCTGAAACTTCAAAAACGCCAACTTTTTTATTCTTCTTTAGGTAAATAATATCCATCATCGAAATTAATACAGTATCACCAGGGATTAATTTACCTATCATCAATGTAGTGTCTGTAAAGGCCAGAATGCGATGGTTATAATAAGTAGTGTCATACGTTTGAAAAGTATAATCCCTTTTAAAGGATAACTGTTTCTGGCGATGTGGTTTTGTCTGATGCTGAAGATAAATCTTTGATTGAGCCAAACCTGGAATAACAAATAGGATCCCTAAAAGAATAAACAAAAGGTATTTTATCATTGAGAAAGATAATGAAAATATTCCTGGTGAACTATTGCATAAAAAATCCAAATGATTTGGAATAGCATATTATGGAGATTCAAACAACAATGGGAAAAACTGACCCTCCATTTTTTCACCTTTCGGAATTACGTCAACACCCTCAAGTAAAGGAGTATCACTATCAGACCTGGTACCATCTGCA
>Ga0209536_100006229_pt1 | contig 18300 bp, 12 predicted proteins | sample DeeMarSeWOR28_12_FD_187461 | JGI IMG/M metagenome (GOLD analysis project Ga0209536, IMG submission 187461) | Marine sediment microbial communities from White Oak River estuary, North Carolina - WOR-2-8_12 (SPAdes) (version 2) | ecosystem: Environmental > Aquatic > Marine > Intertidal zone >... | reverse complement strand
GCTCGGTCGAGGCACTCGTGAATAGGGCGGCTGAGTTACTGGATTCGGGTGAACTGCGCGAGGCGCGAGCCGTAGCTCAGCGGGCCGTAGGCTTCGATCCCATTTCACCCATTGCCGTCGCGGCGGCGATGCGAAGCATGGCCATCGCCGGCGATCGCGCCGGTGCCCTATCGGCCTATGAGGCCTTCGCCCAACGCCTCGAGCAGGACGTGGGCATCGAACCCGACGAGCAGCTGCTGGCTCTTGCTGGGCGCATCCGCCGAGAGCGCGCTTGGCGGCTGCCGGACGTACTAGCGGAGGGCGCCCTGCCGGGGGCTGAGTCACGCCGGGTGCCGCTGGTTGGGCGCGAGGCCGAACTGGGGCAGCTGCTCGATGTGTGGGCGGACTGCCGGGCCGGCGCTAAGGCGGTGCTCGCCGTAATCGAAGGTGATCCGGGCACGGGCAAGACACGGCTCGCGGAGGAACTTGCGGCCCGAGCACGGTTGGACGGCGCTGCGGTTGCGACGGCCAGAGCCGTCGCGGCCGATCGTGATGAGGCCTGGTCGGGCGTACTTGCGCTCGCGCGTGGCACGGCGCTCGACAGCCCGGGGATCGATGATGTCTCTCCGGCAGCGGCGGCAGCGTTTGCGGAGTACTGGCCGAACTGGGCGGAGCACTTTAGCGGGGTGACGGACGAGCCGCTGCCGCTGGGCCGTGCGTTTCTAAATGTCGTCGCCGCTTTGGCGGCGCACCAACCGGTATTCCTCCAGCTTGACGATGCCCAGTGGTCGGACCGCGAGTCCTCACTGGCGTTTGGCTCGCTTCTCCGTGACTTGGAGGCGGCACCGGTATTCCTTCTTCTGACACTGTCACCACTGCCGGCCCAGCCCGAACTGGAGGGATTGCGGGCTCACATCGGCCGGGAGTTGGTTGGCTTGAACCTAAAGCTGGCGCCACTATCCGCGCAGGCGCTTCGCTCGCTGGCCCGATGGGCGCTGCCATCGTATGACGAAGTGGAGCTAGACCGCGTTACCCGGCGGGTAGCCACGGATTCCGCCGGGTTGCCGCTCTTGGCGCTGGAGCTGCTCCATGCAGTCGCGCTGGGTCTTGACCTGTCATCCTCTCACGGAGCCTGGCCAGAACCGTTCAGGACACTGGATCAGTCTTTGCCCGGTGACCTTCCGGACGCTGTGGTGGCGGCTGTGAGGGTAGGTTTTCGGCGTCTATCCCGTGACGCGCAGGCTGTGCTGATCGCCACAGCCGTACTCGGCGATCGCGTCGATTTGGCTGCGGTGGGGCGTGCAACGGACCTGGAGGCTGAACGGCTGGCGATGGCGCTCGATGAGCTGGAGTGGCAGCGCTGGCTGACCGCGGAAGCTCGGGGTTATTCGTTCGTTGCACGCATTGTCCGCGATGTGGTGGCGCGCGACATGATGACGGCGGGCCAGCGGCAGCGGATCCTTGAAGCGGCTGGCGAGTAGATAATAGACGCCGCCGGCACCCCTCGCCTTCGGCTTTTGGCGTAATTGCCCAATATTTGTGAACTTAAGGGTCACGGTAGTACCCGAGGCCTGCATTCGTCTACCGCTGATAGCGGCCATCTGATCGATGGAAGAAAGCGAGCGGCGAAGACGCGATGAGCTGGACACCATTTGACTTCGACGAGACTGGGCCCGCCGGTATCGGGCTTCCAGCTCCCGAGGCGACGCCGATCGCCGTTGTGGACGACGAGCCGCCGGTCCTGGCGTTGCTGGAGAAGGTGCTCGGCCGGGAGGGTTATCCTGTCGAGACGTTCGAGTCTGCGCACGATGCCCTCGCTCGGATTGCCGAGGGTGGGATCGCCCTACTGATCACGGACGTCAGGATGCCGGTGATGAGCGGGATTGAGCTTGCGCGTGGCGCCCTGGAGGAGGACCCAGACCTGGCCATTCTTATCTTGACGGGTGCGGCGGACACTGACTCGGCCGTGGAGTCATTGCGGTTGGGGGTCGAGGATTATCTGACGAAACCGATTTCCGTCGACGCGCTGATAGAGGCGGTCGGTAGAGCGTTGCGCCACCGCAGCCAGGGACTTTATCGGCACAAGCTGGAGGCCTGGTTGCGGGCCGAAGTGGACAAGCGGGTGGAGCAGGTGCACCGTCAGGCCGACGAGATCGAGCGCGTCTCGGTGGCGGCGCTCACGGCCTTGGTACGGGCCATGGAAGCTAAAGATCCTTACCTGAAAGGGCACAGCGAAAAGGTCGCGGGGCTTTGCGAGAAGATGGCCGAACAGATCGGCCTCGAGCCTGACGAGGTCGAAGAGGTGCGCATGGCCGGTCTTCTGCATGATATCGGTATGATCGCGATCCGCGAGTCGGTGGTACACAAGGAAGGGCAGCTTACGGCCGAGGAGTACGAACACATTCAGGAACATGTGGAGATCGGCAAGAACATTCTTCAGCCGCTGACGCACATCGAGCAGGCCGTCGAGTTCGTGCACTGCCACCACGAGCGGCTGGACGGTGAGGGCTATCCGCGAGGACTTAAGGGTTCCGAGATACCCTTGGGTGGGCAGGTCGTGGGCTTGGTCGAGATTTTCGTGTCGCTGACGGAACCGCGCGCCCACCGAGACGCCCATTCCGAGATCGAAGCGTTGCAGACGCTGAGAGGTGGCGAGGGTACCTGGTTCGAATCACAGGTCTTCACTGCTCTCGAGAAGGCACTGCAAGCCTAAGTCGTGACACTAGGCGAAACAAGAACCGCTCCGGACTCTTGTTGTCGAGTCCAGAGCGGTTCTTGTTCAAACTGCGCTTTCGTTCGAGAACTACTTGCCGGCTGCGAGGTCCTCCAGCATCGCCGTTGTCACGGACTTCGGCCGCTCGAGCGGGTAACCGAGCGCGCGGTCCCAAACGATGTTGGACAACACGCCCAGAGCGCGACCGATGGAAAAGAGCACGGTGTAGAAATCGTACTCGCGCAAGCCGTAGTACCATTGAATGACGCCGGACTGGGCGTCGACGTTGGGCCATGGGTTCTTCGCCTTGCCCTGCTCCTCGAGGATCGGCGGCACGACCTTGTACAGCAGGTCCACGTACTTGAAGATCGGGTCATCGGGCAGGTGTTTCAGGCAGAAGTTCCTCTGTTCTGCATAGCGCGGGTCAGTCTTGCGGAGCACAGCGTGCCCGAAGCCGGGGACCACCTGGCCCGAGTTCAGCGTGTTCCACACGAACTCCTTCATCTCCTCTTCGCTGGGGATCTTGCCGCCCATCTGATCCATGACGCCCTGGATCCAGCGCAGGACCTCCTGGTTGGCTAGGCCGTGCAGCGGGCCGGCTAGGCCGTCAACCATCGCGGAGGTCGCGTAGTACGGGTCGGACAGTGCACTGGCAATCAGGTGCCCGGCGTGCGCGCTGACGTTCCCGCTCTCGTGGTCCGAGTGCAGGATGAAGTACAGCCGTGCGACGTCGTCGTACGGCGCGGGGATTCCCATCATGTGGGCGAAGTTGCCGCCGATATCAAGGCTGGGATCCGGCGCGATCTGCTTGTCGTCTTTGTACTTCAAGCGATAGACGAAGGCGCCGATCTGCGGCAGCCGCGCCCAAAGGTTGAGAGCATCCTCGAGGGTCGGTTGCCAGTGATCCATCTTGCCGATGCCCTTTTGGTATGCGGCCTGATACACTGACTCGCGCTGCATCGACAGGATGGCGGCCGAGAACATCGTCATCGGGTGCGTATCACGCGGCATGGCCCGCAGCACGTCCCAGACGTAGCTGGGCACCTCGCTGCGCTTCTGCAGTTCGGCCGCCAACTCCTTGACTTCGCTCTCCGTGGGAACATCTCCAGTCAGCAGCAGCCAGATATGCCCTTCGACGTACGGCATATCCGCACCGGGGTACTTCGGCAGCGCCTCCAAGGTCTCCGGGATCGTATAGCCGCGGAAACGGATACCTTCGTTGGGATCGAGGTAGGAGATGTCGGTGACCAGGCATCGGACGCCACGAGCGCCGCCGATCGCCTGCGCGATCGTGACTTCGCCGACCTTAACGTTGCCGTGTTCCTTCAGCAGCTTGGTGGTCCTTGGCCGCCAAGCCTCAATCTTCTCCTGCAGTTTCGCCTGTAGTGACATCGTTGCCTCCTCTAGCGGGCGCCTTCATTCGAGCCGCCAACCCTGAAGCCGGTCGGCGGTTCGGCGACTGAATAGGCCGCAGCCTAAGTTTTTTGGCATACGAGGACTCTTCTAAAAAGTGCATATCCCATGCCCGGAGATCAGAGGCGTGCTGGGTCAGCTAACAGATTATCAAGTATCGGCTTAGGGGTACCGATCCATCCCCGGCCGCCGGCGCACGGCCGGCCGGCAGGGACGATCTGCCACAGGCGTGGGGCGGAGTGGAAGAGCCTCGTCCTACTAACGATTCGTGCTATCGGCTGAGGCCCGCCGTCAAGCCACGCTCGACCCGGACGCTTCCTCCTCCAACTCCTTGACCAGCCCGGCGTAGCGGCGCTCGATCTTGAAGCCATAGGAATAGAAATACTCGGGTCGGAAGAACCCCGTCGTCACCGTTTGGAATCCGGCGGCATGCAGCCGGTTGAAAAACTGCTTCATCAAGCCGTCCGCCACGCCCTTTCGGCGGTATCGTTCGGCCACGACGATCTTCTCCAGGTGCGCGCTCGCCCCGCCCTCCTCGACGGTGTAATAGATGCCGCCGATGATCTGCTCTTTGTCGTTGATCGCCACGAGGTAGCGGTGCTCCGGACCGAATCGCACGTCCAGCTTGGCGGCGAGGAATAGGCGGTGGAGTCGCTCGACCTCCTTGGGTGATAAAGCGTGACGCACGCGGAAGACGCTGCCGTCCAGATCATCGAGCGTGACCACGATCTCGCTCTGATACTCCCCGCCCAGGTCGCTGCTGACGAAATCCACTGCGTCCTCGGGTCGGAGATAGGCGAAGGGGATACGCGCCAGGAAATAGTCGTCGTCGGGGTTCACTTCGAGACGATGGCGTAGGTCCGCCACGGCGCCAGCCAGTTCAGAGTCCCGCATCTCTCCCGCCCGCAGTTTACGGATCAAGTCGTCGAGCCCGCTGGTGAGCTCGGGTGAGCTCTCGCGGAACACCGTCTCACGGAAGAAGCGCAGCCTGAATTCAGGATTCGCTTTGGCCAGCCCATCCAGCCCGTAGGTCTCGTAGAACTCCATGAGGGTGGTGGCGCTGGCCTGCAGCGTTGCGTCCTCGTTGAGTCGTGCCCAGCGACGATAACGCTTCGCCGCAAAGAAGAGCCGCATCGGCAGGAACCCACGACCGCGCACCGTCGACACGTAATCCTTGAGTGCGGCCCGGAGTTCTTCCGAAGCGTCATCACCCGTCTCGAGCGCCTGCTCGTATAGCGCCAGGCCCTCCTGCTCGCCGAGGACCTCGAGCACGGATGAGAGGATCACATCCCAACCGACAAGACCCTCGAGATCCGGATACTCACTCACGACGGGGCCGACGAAGTGTTCCTTGAACGTCTGGAGCATGGCGAGGATGCCCCGGTGGCCGCATCTGACCGAGAGCGACACGATGCGCGATCCCCGGTGGTAGTCGTGGGCCGGCACTACGATGTCCATCGTGCTTAGATCCGCGATCTCGCAGCGCCTGCCGGTTCGCTGCCAGAAATCCACATATGCGCTCATGGCGCTCCAGGCGAGGAAGGGCCACATCTGCGCCAACAACTCTCCCTCATCCGAACGCCGCGCAAGCCGCCGCATCTCGCGGTCCAGGGTGGCGCCGGAGATGAACTCCTCGGCCCATATGTCCTGTTCGGGCACATAACCGCCGAAGCCCTCCACCACGGGCTCTCTCTCGTCCGAATCGCCGCAGAGGATCAACCAGTCGATTTCCGCGCGCACGTCTTCCGCGGAGAGGGATCGGTTGACGTTAACGGCGAGCTCATATGAATCCTGGGACCGGGTCTGAATAGTGATGCGGTATACGGCCTTGCCGTGGCGCGTGCCCAGCAGGCGGATCCAGACTCCGCCCGGCGGGATATCGATCAGCCGAATCACTCTGCTTCTGTGGAGCAGAAAGATCGAACCGCTGAGAAGCGCCGTATTCTTGATGGCTGAGAGCAGTCGTCGCCGGTCGCCCTCGTCCGTTCCCTCCTCGAAGACGATCACGTCCTCCCAGCGATACTCCTGACCGGTTTCAGTGTCCACGGCGATCCGCATCGTGGGCCCGAGCCAGTTGAAAAAGCCGTTTCGCAGAGATGACCGCACTTCCTCGGCCCGCTCGCGGATACCTTCGCTGCGGCCGAACAAGCTGGCGCGCACGAGGAATGCCCGAATCTTGTGATAGCGGGTAGGGTGTGCAGCGCCGTACTCGCCGAGGAACTCGATCAGGGAGATGGCGCGGCCTTCGGCGTCCGGATCCGATGTCGGTTCCGAGCAATCATCCCAAGCGAGGCCGATGAATGCTTCGACCTTGGACTGTTGGAGGTCCTGCTCGCAGAGCACGGCCCGCGTCTCCGAGTCCAGCAACAGCGGGTCGCGCTCCAAGAAGCGGCTGACGCTCTCGCGAAATCGCGCCACGCGTTCGACGGGCACAAGCGACTGGAACGCTCGCCGTCTGACCTCCTCTGTGGGCACCTCTGCACCGCGAGCCAGTAGAGAGCGGGCGGGCTCGGCCAGCGGCCCCTCCTCGCGGCCCGTGAGAACGCGCTCGAGCAGCCGTACGGCGTTGAAAGCGCTTTCTTCGTCGGACGAGACCAACATTCTTGCGGCCAGATCCAGGTCCAACAAACTCCACTCCACGTGGTTGGCGGAGTCGGTCAACGCCTGCCGGTCCGCGGCGCTCGGTTCGAAAGGCTCGGCGCGACCTTGCCATTCGATCGCCTCCGCCGAGCGCCCCGGTCGCTGTCGGTCTTCGAGCTCGAGCGGGGCGAAGGCGAACAGCTCGTCGTTGCCCAACCATAGTCGAGGTGTCGCCAAGAGAGCGCCGAGATTGAGCGCTCTGCCTGTAAAGCGATAGAGACAGGACCCGGCCCTCACGCAGTCACCATCCACTCGACGCACGGTCAGGGTTGTGCCGATAGATGGAAAGGCGAGTTGATCGCCATCGACGCGAACGTCCTGTGCCGTCAACCCGAGCGCCTGGAAGAGCCAATTTGGAAGGGTGAGGTCGACCTCACCTACAGAAAGGAACGTGCGACGGTACAGTGTCGCGATGATATCGCCGAAATGTTCAACCACGACGCTACGCCGCGGTGTCCCTTTAGGGGTCAACTCTCCTTTGTCGGCATCCAGGTCCCGGTCGATGATCGCGAAATCAACGACCCTCTCGAAGGGGGCCACGAACTTGTTGACCGAGACCACTAGTGACCGGAAATGGTCGCGAGCTTCCTGCGCCGACAACGACGAGAAGTCGATCTCCTCGTACTGCGGGTTGGGGTATATGAGAAGCGTGTTGTACTGTTTGTGATCTCCGACCAAGAAGGTCCGGCCAACCGATGCGAACTCGCGGAACAGGTTCTCGATCCGCTGTGGTGCGATGGTCTGACCCTTGATGTTCTTGTAGATCTCCTTCTTGCGATCGACGATGCGAATGTGTCCTTCATCATCCATGCGCATCAAGTCGCCGCTGTGAAGCCAGCCGTTCTCGTCGAACGAAGGCTCCTCGTCAGGGGGGTCGAGATATCCGATCATCACGTACGGACCGCGGATCAACAGCTCACCATCTTCCGCGAGTTCTATCTCGATACCGGGAAGGGCGACTCCCAGGGAGTTGTCCTTGTATTGGAACGGCGGCGTCATCGTGATGCCGCCCGTAGCCTCGCTCATTCCAAAGCCGCTGAGTACCTGGATACCCTGTTGGTGAAAGAAGCGGAATATGTCGGGGTCGAGATAACCGGCGGCGGAGAGACCCCAACGCAGCCGGCCGCCCGTCAAGTCGAGTGTAGCTTGTCTGAGCTCCTCGTCCGAGGCTTGCAGCGGGTCGGCCCGCTTCGTTATCGCTTCATACAGCTGCATCCATTTCCTGGGAACGCTGATGAAGACGCTGGGCCGGTAACGGCCCATGCCTTCGATCAGAGCCTCAACCGATGGATCTCTGAGGAAGCAGTACTTCGCTCCCCAAAACACGCATCCGAGCATTTCCAGGTAGCGGCCGAAGGTGTGAAACAGCGGCAGGTACGATAGGAAGACGTCGTGGTCCCCGATCTCGGGAAGTGCCAAAGCTCGGGCGAACCGCTTGAAGACGAGATTGCGATGTGAGTACTGGATCCCCTTCGGCGATCCGGTAGTCCCCGAGGTGTACATGATCGTGGCGAGATCGCCGATCCGAACGGCGTTGGACTTTGCCTCGATCAGAGAGATCGGCACGTTGGCCGCCCGGTCCTTGAGCTCTCCCAGCGCCATGATGGCGCCGGCGGCGCCCTCCACAGGGTCGATCGCTATCACGTGCTTCAAGCCGCTCAGGGACTGACGGTTCTTCTCGACCTTGTCCAGCTGTTCGCGGCCCGAAACGATGACCGTGCCCACCTTCGCGTGCCCGAGTATGTAGCCGACATCGGTATCCGTGGCGTTCGCCGCTATGACCACGTTCGGGAGTCCAGACGTCAGACAGGCGAGATCGAGCATGGCCATCTCGGGGCGGTTCTCCGAGAGGATCGCGATCCGGCCCGAACCTTCCGCAGATGCGAGCGACCACAGGCCACGGGCCAATATCTCGACTTGCTCTGCGACCTGAGTCCAGGTGAGGCCCTCGCCGTCGCTGCTCGATCCGACCTCGAACAAGACCTTCGTGGCGTACGTGGCGGTCCGCTGCCGAAAGAGCGGCCCCACCGTGAGGTCCGAGGCCTCGACGGCCGAAAGGATTCTCTGAGCCCAGAGTCCCGTGACTCCGCCTTCAGCGATTCTTTGCAGGACCGCCGGGCGTCGGAGAAGATCGAGAGACTCCCAGGTCACTTCGCGCAGCTCGATGGACGCCGGTTCTCCGCTGTCAGCGATCCTCTCCACGCACCGTTCCAGCAGGCCCGCCAAACTCTCGAGGTCGAGCTTATCGAGCACTGCATCGCGACCTCTGGCTTCGCGGATCGCCCGCACGACTTCGCGGTCTAGCTGAAGGGCATGTGCATCGCTCGGGCCGAGCTGGCGGGCTTCAGCCAGACTGGCCTCGATTCGCGCGGTGAGTTCAGCCGCCGAGAGGTTCTTCAGGTCACTGAGATCGTGCGTACTCGTCATACGTCGGCCCCGGGACTAAGTTTTCCCATCTTGCACCTATCCTAGCGCCGCGCTGTTCGGGTCACAATAAGCGATATATGAGGAAGCATAGGGTGATAGGATGGCTATGACGCGTTTGACGAGTCGGCTTGTCTCGCCTTGAGGTTCGTCGGGCGGGCTGTTACGAGCGCCACGGTTTGGGCGAGCGGCGTCTTCTATCGGATCGAGCGGTTGGGACCCGTTCTTCCCGATGGTCCGCTCATCATCGTCACCAACCACCCTAACATGCTCATGGATCCACTGTTGGCCCTCTATGCCTCGGGTCGTCGCGTTCGCATTCTCGCCAAGGCCCCGCTTTTCGAGATCCCCGTCTTTGCATCGGTGCTCAGATCGCTGGGTGCCTTGCCGCTCTACCGAGTCCAGGACCATCCAGATCAGCTTCAGCGCAATGTTTCGGCCTTCAAAGAAGCGATGGAGTCGCTGTCTCGAGGCGAGACCTTGTTGATGTTTCCCGAGGGAAAGAGCCATTCGGAGCCCGCTCTGGCGCCGCTCAAGTCCGGCGTTGCTCGCATGTCGCTTGAGGCGGAGGAAGCCTCGGGCTGGCAGCTAGGCGTGAAGATTGTCGCTCTGGGCCTGACGTATCATCGTAAGCATCGTTTTCGCAGCCGCGTCGTCGTGGGCGTGGGCGAGCCAATCGAAGTGAATGGCTGGCGCCAGCAGTACCGGGATGAGCGCACGGCGGCGGCACGTTCGTTGACTGCTGCCGTCGCATCGGCGCTGCAGCGACAAACCCTCAACCTGTCCGACGAGTCGGATCGCGAGCTCGTGGAGACGGCCGATCTGCTCTTCACGCGGGCGAAGGGCTTGGCGCGCTGGCGAGAACGGGAGTCATTGAGTAACCGGCTTCCGCGATTGAGGCGGTTGGCGGAGGAATTCGCTTGGCTGAGAGCTAGCGACCCGGAACGCTGGGCGGCGCTATCGCGCTCGTTACGCAGCTACGCACGACGGCTGAGGGAACTTGGCAGCGGCGATGCCGATGTGCCGCCGCGGTACGCGGCCGGCCGGGTCGTACGTTACATCCTCAGGGAGGGTGCGATTCTGGGACTCACGATGCCGGCGGCGGCGCTGGGAAGCGTCGCGTGGTATCTTCCATACTTCTTATCCGGCTTCGTGAGTCAACTGATGAGGCCGCCGATCGAGACTGTGGCGACGGTGAAGCTTCTGGCCGCCATCGTGTCTTACCCTGCCACCTACCTGGGATGGATCACATTGGCTGCAGTCCTGGGTGGCTCGGTGGCGGCGGCCGTTACGGCGATCGCCATCCCACCGCTGGGCTTCGTCGCTTTGGAGTGGCAGCTTCGCCGGGAGGAGGTCTGGGAGGATGTCAGGCTCTTCTTCCAGGTCGTGCGCCATCCCAGGATGCGTGATCGTCTGGCAGAGCAGAGGACTGCGCTGGCTGAGCAGCTCGAGGCCATCGAGCGCGAGTGGGAATCCGAGCGTGATCAGCGTATGGCCGCAGGGAGGTCGACCCCATGAGTAACGCGTCAGCACCAGTTACGAAGCGCGAGATCGGGTCCTGGTGTTTGTACGATTTTGCCAATTCGGTGTTCACCACCTTGATCGTCACGTTCGTATTCAGCCTCTACTTCGCACGAGCCGTACACGGAGACGAAGTAGAGGGCGCCATCATGTGGACGCGTGCGGTGAACATTTCGGCGGTCATCGTTGCGCTCACGACGCCGGTTCTGGGTGCTATAGCCGACTATTCGGGTCGTAAGAAGCTCTTCCTACTTCTGGCCACGCTGCAGGCGATCATCTTCACGCTGTTCCTGTTTTTCGTGGGCCCCGGGATGGCCACGGTGGCGGCTGTGTTGTTCATTATCGCGAACGTGGGTTTCGAAGGCGCTCAGGTGTTCTATAACGCGTTCTTGCCTGAGATATCGACCACCAAGAATATCGGCCGTATCTCAGGTTATGGTTGGGGGCTGGGCTATTTCGCCGGTTTCCTGACGCTGGTCATTGCCCTGGGCATGGTGTCATGGCTTCCGGAGGGCGGAAGCTTCAACGTGCGCTCGACTGTCCTTCTTGTAGCAGGTTGGTATGCGGTGTTCTCGATCCCGGTCTTCGCCTATCTGCGTGAGCGTGGAAAGCCGCCAGAGGCGGATCCGGAACCGGGTTCATACATCAGAGAGGGATTTCGGCGGGTGGCCGATACTTTCCGGCATCTTCGGCACTATCGCGAGGCGGCCAAGATGCTGGCCGCGCGTCTTATCTATAATGATGGGCTGGTGACGATCATAGTCATGGCGGCGATCTATACCGGCGCCGTCTACGGGATGGATGAGAGCGACAACATAAAACTCGGCATCATGCTCAACGTCGGTGCTGCCGTCGGCGCTCTGAGTTTCGGATTCGTCAACGACTGGATCGGTGGCAAGTGGACGATCGCGATCACACTAGTCGTGCTGATCGCTGCTGGCCTCCTGGGCGCAACTTCTGAGAGCCGACTCGGGTTTTGGGTGGCCGCCGCCGCCATCTCGTTGATGTTAGGCCCGAACCAGTCGGCCAGTCGAAGTTTGTTGGGCGTGTTCGTACCTCGAGAGAAGCAGGGCGAGTTCTTTGGATTCTTTGCCTTCTCGGGCAAGCTCTCGTCGGTGGCCGGTCCGTTCGTCTATGGGACGGTACTCAGCATGACCGGCAACCACAGGCTGGCAATGGTTTCGGTCGTGGGATTCTTCGTGGTCGGCTTGATCGTATTGCTGAGCGTGGATGAGAAGGCCGGCATCGAGACCGCACAGAGCCCGGTGCCGCACGATGTCGAAAGCAGCCCCTTGGTGGACCCATGAGTCAGCGACCGTCGCGCACCGCGCTGCGCACACACACGTTTACCGAGTCGGTGATCCGGGAGATGACCCGAGTCGCCAACGAGCACCAGGCGCTGAACTTAGCTCAGGGGTTTCCCGATTTTCCAGCGCCGGAGATACTGAAGCAGGCGGCCGTCGAGGCGATCCGTGCCGACGTCAACCAGTACGCCATCACGTGGGGCGCGCCGCGGCTGCGGGCGGCATTGGCGGAGAAGTACCGACGCTTCTACGGCATGTCGGTGGACAGCGAGCGAGAGATCACGGTCACTTGCGGTGCTACGGAGGCGATGGCTTCGGCTATGCTGGCCCTGATCGATCCGGGCGATGAGGTCGTCATTATGGAGCCGTTCTACGAGAACTACGGTCCCGATGCGATTCTTTGTGGTGCCAGCCCGGTGTTCATTCCCGTGTGCGAGGACGGGAGTCTGGATGTCGCGGGCGTGGAGCTGGCGTTCAGTTCGCGAACCCGCGGCATCATCCTCAATACGCCCAACAATCCCACGGGCCACGTCTTCAGTCGGGAGGAGCTGGGCGTGATCGCGCGTCTGTGCTGCGAGCACGATGCTCTTGCGTTCACCGATGAAATCTACGAGCACATCATCTATGGGCACGAGCACGTACCGTTGGCCACGATCGAGGGGATGCGCGAGCGAACGGTGACGGTCAGTGGTCTCTCGAAGACCTTCAGCGTCACCGGTTGGCGCGTGGGTACGATTGTCGCGCCCGGCGATCTAACCGATGCCATTCGAAAGACTCACGACTTTCTGACCGTAGGCGCCCCGGCACCGCTGCAGGAGGCCTGTGCCGTCGGTCTCGAGCAGCTCGAAGACGACTACTACGAGCAGCTTGCCAGCGACTACCGCCGCCGCCGCGACGTCCTGTTCGACGGCTTGACGGCGGCCGGTTTCGAGTGTCGGCGTCCCGACGGCTCCTACTACCTGCTGGCCGATTTCTCGCGGATCAGCGACTTACCGGACGATGAGTTCGCGGTCTGGCTGACCCGCGAGGTCGGTGTCGCTTCGGTACCCGGATCCAGCTTCTACAGCGACCCGGCCCGGGGAAGGAGTCAGATCCGGTTCGCGTTCTGCAAGACGATCGGAACGCTGGAAGCTGCGGCGGAACGACTCAGTTCACTGGGGTAGGGCCGCGAACGAACGAAACCGGTTGCTTGTTGTAGGGTAGGGATAGACGCGGGGTGGATTCGAGCACTGGCGTGGACCACGCACACAGGAGGTTGTCCCGTGATACTTCCCAACGTGCGGGCTTCGTTCGGGGCGAGTGATGTCGAGACTCTGCTTCAACTGTTGGAGCAGCGCACGCGTCGAAGTCGGCTCCGTTGGAAAGGGCAACTGGTCGAGGAGGGTATCGATACGCTTCTCGACCACCCCATGACTCTATCCGCCGTGATGGAGAACCGCAGCGTCAGTGCCCTTTCGCCCAAACTGGCCTTTTATGTGATGGTCCGCCATACGCTCCTCGATGGCGGGTTGGACAATGCCGACATCGCTGACTATGTGGCGGCATTGCTGGTCGAGTTTGCTGAAAAGGAACGAGCCTTTCGAATCGCGCGCTACGATGACAAGATCTACCGCTACGTCGTGGACTTGGTCAGCGAGCTCGAAGGCGAGAGTTCCGAGCGAAGACAGTTTCTCCTCAGGGCTCATCTCGGCAACTATTCGCTCTGGTTGTCGGGCCTGTTTCCGGACTACGTGATCGCGCGTGTGCATCGGCGAGGTGCGCCGGGATTGGACTACTTCGAGGAGCTGGGTTCCTCGGGCTTCATCATGGCCAGCGAGTGCGAGTTGGCAGACCGACACGATCTCGTCGACATCTATCAAGAAGTGGCTCGAGGATTCCGGGTGGTCCGTCGCGCACTGAACCGGGTCTCCGATCGCTTTTTCTTCCCCGATTCAACCTCGGTTGATCGCCTGCTGCGCCAGGCCGTGGATTGCGTGGATCACTCGGCGCCAGGTAGGGCGGACGCCTGAGCGGGCCTTGTAACCGGGCCGAGCGCCCCTTAGCTTTTTTCGTCCCAGTGAACAGAGTCGCGTACGCTGACGTCCGGCGGGGGAGGAACTAGTGCCAGAGGACAAACAGGTAACGCTGGTAGCCAAGATGAGCGCCCACAACACGGCCCAGCTCAAAGAGTTTTTCGACGGTTCCGAGGTCGGCGGCGATTGGCAACTTATCTATGCGGCGAGCTACAACGGATGCATCATTTCATTACCGGCCAAGGGAGGTGGCCAGATGCGGCTGCGCATCGCGGCGCGCTATCGGGATGACTACCCCTATTTGGAGCTCCGCACCCAGCGGGCGGGTTCCACCGAGAACGAGGAGTAGGCAATCACCGGCGCCATCGTACGGCCCGTCCGATTTCCCATCCCGTGCATGATGCCCCGTACCAGCCTTTGCGTCGTAGCTCTACTTTCTGCCATCGCTCTGGTTTCATCCTCATGCAGGTCTGAGCCCAGGGAAATAATCCTGGCATCCACGACCTCCACAGAAGACTCTGGTCTGTTCGAGGTGCTGATGCCGGCGTTCCGCGAAGCGCATCCGGAATACCGCGTTCGGGTCATTGCGGTGGGCTCGGGTGAGGCGCTGCGCCTCGCTGCTCGCGGTGATGCCGACGTCGTGCTGAGCCATTCGCCCCGGGCCGAAGAGGAGTTCATGGCCGCCGGTTACGGTGGGGCGCGACGCCAGGTGATGTTCAACGACTTCCTGATTGTCGGACCTTCCGGCGACGAAGCGAGTCGATGCCGGCGTCTCGATGTCGCGTCCGCACTGACCTGCCTGGCCGAATCGGGTGCGCTCTTCATCTCGCGCGGTGACGACTCGGGCACTCACGCGAAGGAACGCTTACTGTGGACGGCTGCCGGAGTAGAGCCAGAAGGGGACTGGTATCTGGAGGCGGGGCAGGGGATGGGCGCGGTACTGATGATGGCAAGCGAAAAAGGCGCCTACACACTGAGTGACCGCGGAACATACCTAAGCATGCGAGAGCGGCTGCGGCTCGAGGTGCTGGTGGAGGGCGATCCCGTGTTGCGGAATCAGTATGCGGTCATCACTGTGCGCGATGCATCCAATCTGGAGGGTGCGCGTGCGTTCGCCGAATGGATCGCGGCTCCGAACGCGCAAGCGCTCATCGGTGAGTTCGGAGTGGAGAGGTTCGGGCGCCCGCTATTCTCGCCCAACGCTGCCGCTCGATAGGTAAGCTTGCTGTATGGACGTTTTCGTCGACGCGATTAGACAGGCCATCCAGCTGCTGTTGAGCGGCGACCCTTACCTGTGGCAGATCGTCAGTCGCTCGCTGCAGGTCTCCGGCCTCGCGGTGTTGCTGGGACTACTCGCTGGTATTCCTTTGGGGACGTGGCTGGGTCTGGCCCGCTTTCCAGGCCGAGGCATCGCAGTCGCGCTCGTCAACACCGGGCTCGCGCTGCCGCCGGTCGTCGTCGGCCTCTTCGTCTACGTGACTCTCTCGCGTCAGGGTCCGTTGGGTTCTCTGGGTTGGCTGTACACGCCTTCCGCCATGGTGTCCGCCCAATTCGTCCTCGCCGCACCTTATGTCGCGGCGATCACGCTGGCCGCGGTCCAGTCGGTGCCGCCCGACTTACGTCTACAAGCGCGCGCGCTGGGAGCGAGTCGTTGGCAGGCTTTGCTGCTGCATCTCAGGGAGGCGCGGCTCTCGCTGATGGCGGCGGTGGCCGCCGGGTTTGGTGCCGTGATCTCTGAGGTCGGAGCAGTGATCATGGTGGGTGGAAACGTACATGGCGAAACGCGTGTGATCACGACCGCTATCGTGCTCGAGACGCGGCGCGGGCAGTTTGCGACGGCCATGGCGCTTGGCTTGATCCTCTTAGCGATCGCGTTCACCGCCAACGCGTTCATCACGCGCGTGCAGCAGGCGCAACCGAGGCGGCGCCGCCCGCTGGCCAGCTGATGGACGTCCCACCTGAATCGCGGATCGAAGCGCTACTGCGCGGCGAAGGTCTCCTCCGGACCTACGAAGGACGTCGCGTGGTAGACGTGGACTGGATCGAGGTGCGGACCGGCGAAGTGTTGGCGCTCTTAGGACCGAACGGGGCCGGGAAGTCCACTCTCATGCGACTCTTGGCCGCGCTCGAGCCAGCGGACGCAGGCCGCGTCCTGTACAGGGGCCGGGAAGCGCGGCGAAGCGATCCCGAGTTCAGGCGTGCCGCTGTGGCCGTCTTGCAGAAATCGTATCTGTGGCGCGGGACGGTCGTCCAGAACCTGGAATTCGGACTGAAAGTGCGACGAGTCTCGGCGCAGGTGCGGCGTGAGCGTGTTCGCGGGGTGCTTGAGGCACTGCAGATCACCCACCTCACCGAGGCTCCGGTGGACACGCTCTCCGGCGGCGAGGCACAGCGAGTGGCGCTGGCCCGGGCTATGGCGCTCGAGCCGGAAATTCTCTTTCTAGACGAGCCGACCGCCGACCTCGATGTGACGGTACGTCGCGGGTGGCTGGCCGACCTGGAGCGGATCGTGCGTCACGCGGCTCCGGCCATCGTGCTCATCACCCACGATCCCGGAGAGGCGTTCGCACTGGCCGACCGAGTAGTGGTGATCGAGGAGGGCCGCATCGTCCAAGAGGGCGCACCGCCCGACATCTTCGAGGCGCCGGCCACTGAGTTCGTGGCCTCCTTTACGGGTGCCGAGTTCATGCTGGACGGTGAAGTGACGGAGACGCGAGAAGCCACGCTCATCGTACGACTCGATTCCGGTCAGGCGTTGGAAGCTGCGGGCCGGGCCGAAGTCGGCGGGCGCGTCCGCGTGGCGTACCGGCCTGAAGACGTGATCATCGGTCTCCCATCCTCGTCGACCACCAGCGCCCGCAACAGGTTCACTGGGAGGGTGGCCAGGCTGCACCCTCAGGGCGGTCTGGTGCGGACGCGTCTCGAGATCGACGGCCTGAGCCTGGAGGTGCTCATCACCCGGCACGCGCTGGAGGAGCTCGGTCTCGCCGTAGGAGTTCCGGTCGTCGCGCAAATGAAGGCCACAGCTCTGCACGTCTTTCCCGTTTAGAACCGCTCGAGAGTGCTGCAGCTCGTCTCGGCTCCCACCGGGCGGAAGATGATATTCCGTTGACACGCCCCTCTTAAGCTCTCAAAGTCTCCGGCCTCCATGAGACGGAGCAGCGAAGCGGGGTTTATCGGGCTGAAGGGGGAGAGATCGAGGGGCGTGACAGTCGGGCAGACGGAGAATGGCCGCGGTTCGAGTGAGGCGGCAGCACGGGCCGGGACTCGGCCGATGGTGGAGTTCGCATTTGGCGCTGCCTTCACGTCTCTGCTGACGATCCGCCTTCGGACCCGAAGAGAAGAACGATTGACGGTTAGCGATCTACTGCCGACAGCATCCGGCCGCTTTTGGGTCGTCGACTCGAACGCGGCAGCGCTGCGGATTTATTCACCGGAGGGGCGTCAGCTGCGGCTGCTAGATCGGAGAGCCACCGGTGTGCGGCAGCCGGTGAGCTTGGCGGCCCTGCATAACCGCTGGATCGTCGCCCTGGATGGGCACCTCCCAGCCGTTGTCGTGATGGACGAGGCAGGGCGGGTGCTCCGACGTTTTCCTCTTCCCGAATTGGATCGCCCGGTTCAGGTTTGCAACCTGGAGGACCGGCGCCTTGCGGTCGTAGGTACCGGTTGGGGTCCGGGGGCGGGCCGGTTGGTGCATCTGTATACCACGGCCGGTGAGTATGTCGAGTCGCTATTCGGCGAACCCCAGCGCGGACGGCCGACGGGGCGAGCCTTCATGGCGGCGGCGCGATCTGCCATGTACATGGGTCACACGCGGACGGACTCGTTCGCGATCTACGATGTCGAGGCCCGTGGCGTGGTCGCGTTCTCGAACCTCAACTCCTCGGCCTCTGGAAGATCCGGTCGGTACTCAAGTGCCGCTGCGAAACTCAGCGGCCTCTTCGCTGCGTCGTGTGGCCCGTTGATCGCGCAGTTTGCTCCCAGCACCGAGACCCAGGACTATCGTTATGACCTCTACGCGCTCGATGGCACGCCGGTCGCCCTGGGGCTGCGCTCGCCGGAGCGGGTCGTCGGTGTCGAGGGCCCACTCTTCTACTCGGTGCGCGGCAAGGATCGCGGAGGCTGCGAGTTGCGGGTCTGGAAGATGAGTTGGGGGCGGTGACGTCGGTGCTCGACGGCTTCGTCAGCCGAGCTCGCGGAGAAATGCAGCCCAGCGCTCGGCCAGCTTCGCCTCATCGGCCCTGAGTTCCCAGCCCGGAGGATCGGCGTCGGGCCGATGCTCCAAGTGCCATTC
>Ga0209536_100006228_pt1 | contig 18301 bp, 11 predicted proteins | sample DeeMarSeWOR28_12_FD_187461 | JGI IMG/M metagenome (GOLD analysis project Ga0209536, IMG submission 187461) | Marine sediment microbial communities from White Oak River estuary, North Carolina - WOR-2-8_12 (SPAdes) (version 2) | ecosystem: Environmental > Aquatic > Marine > Intertidal zone >... | reverse complement strand
TTTCGTAGCCTCATTGAAATCGAATTCCCTCATTTAGCGGTAGTAGGTTACCAGGAATTATCACCCGATATGAACATACAACCTATTGCGAGAATATCTGTTGACGATACTTAAAGAAGTGAACAATATTCTCTAAAGATAAGTCCTTACTTCATATCGGGATTGATTAATTTCAATTAAGGTTTCAACGGTTCTGGAACCACTGGGGATGGACCCCATATTCCTACCTGGACGTTATGAGCAAATTTTGTTCGTAATTCTTCTTCCATTTTCTTCCAACCTTCGCTTTCAAAAAAATTACCCCAGTCAGCAAGACTTTTCCATACGGTTGTGGTTCGGATATGGGGATTGCCCAGCACATTTCGAGATGCGCGGAACTCTACCAGTCCTGGTGAATGTAAAACAGTGTCAATGGTCTTTTTAGCCCATTCCAGATAGGCATTCATGTCGATTCCTGATTTGAAATCATACATTAAATCAACTTCAATCATTTTTACCTTCTTTTTTGAGTTAGTGAATATATTTTGGATCTACAGAAGATCCAATGAATAATTTTTATGTCTCGGTAATAATGTCGCATTATCGATGAACTCCCTCTCCATCTAACAGTGTCATACCGGCTTGCTGTGATATATCCACTTAATTATATTTATTCCTTCAACCACCTTTCCTCCTGAAAAGGGATAATGGACCGCGCCTGTGATGTTTTTTTACATCCGGCTTTGCCGTTTAATAGGATAAGGAAGGTGATCCAGGAAAAGTTCCGGAATTAGGTTGAAATATTCTGCATTTTCTGCAAAGAGAAATATATAATCCTTAGGAATAATATTGAGTATTAATAATGGAGCCAATGACATTACCCGATTTATCTCCCTCCGTGACAAGATCGAATTGACAAAAGGAGCTTAAAAAAACCCGATGTTCAACTTCAGGATCGTGATGGGCCAGCCTTCGGATGCATAGATAAAACTAAAACCCGGTAAAACCGGCAGGCCGATCAGGCGTTCCGGATCACCGGAGAAAGAGGGTAATGAATAGATATTATAATTGAAATTCCATCGACCCGACGGCCTGTTCCAGTTTGGATTGCTGATCCTCATAAACATAGGAGATGATCACATTAAAACAGAATCCCTTGTGCAAGGTGGAGTAATACTGTTGTTTGATATCGTACCCCATGTAGTTGATATGGGCATTCATCAAGTAAAATTCTTTCCCGTTGATTGTTACCTGTTCGAATTTCTCATCGATATCGTTGTACTGGATCTGGGCCTGCTCAAGCAGCTTCCGGGCATGAAACAAATAATCCGCACCGGTCTTGATACCCGGGGCATGACTTACATTTTCGGCCACCAGCACCAGGGATGGATTGTAATCCACGGCAGCACCCACCTCATGCTCATACAACACAAGCAGATTGGCCGTATTGACCTCGGCCGCCTTGATGGCGGATTCCAGGTTTTTATCCTCCCCGGCTACCATTTCCCTCCCCTTTTTGGTAATGTCTTTCACTCTTTCTTTCGACTGGATCACCCAGTCCGCAGGCAGGTCCATTCTGAAATTGAAGAAGGTGTTGATATACGCGTTATTTTCTATACCGCCGTAATCGAAATTGTCTTGTGAGCTGCAACTAGTTGTACTCAAAAAATAGATGAGTACCCCTGCAATTAAATATCGAATATTCATACGTTTAACATTGCGTTGGATCTTTTATTAATCTCCGTAGAAAAGGGAAAGTAACTCGAAATAGATAATTATTTACTGTTAGAAAATGAATGCGCTCCTGTTAAATTATTAACTAATCGTAATTTACCTTCCCCGATCGGTTGTAGTTGCTAGGTTATCCGTTATCTTTGACGGATAGATCATTAGCTTTTGGGTAATCCGGATAACTCCCTTGAGTTACGACCCGCAAACATATAAAATCTGTTATATTATGATCAACACACGTATTGCTATAATGGGTTTTTTGCTGATCCTGGCCTCCTGCCATTCCGGAAGCCGGGTAGAAAATGAGGCGGAGCAAACCTTTAGCAATGAACCTCCTGCCCGGGTAAATATTGCCGAAATTGAAGTAGGAATTAAAAACTATATTCAAGAAATGGTAAAACAGGGTGGCGGGTATTTTAATTTTACGGATAATAACCGGGAGCTACGCCTGAAGCTGGTACGGGTACATACGGAATATCTTTCCAATCTGGGACCGGACCGGCACTTTGCCTGTGTCGACCTGGCCGATGTGAGTGGAGATGTATACGATGTGGATTTTTTTCTGGAGGGTTCGCCGGGAAATATGGGAGTTACCGAAACTACTTTACATAAGCTCAACGGGAAGCCTTTTTATACCTGGAAACAAAAAAAAGATAAAACCTGGTACCGCTTACCTCTTGAAGAAGCTTCTGCGGAATTACTGGGAGTCATTGAAGGAAAGGATGAATTTGAATTTCACTATCAGGTCGATTTGCCGGAAATAACCGGACCTGCTTTTATGTGGCTTCCCCTTGCCCGAAGCGATAGCTTCCAGACGGTGGAATTGGTCAGGCTGAAGGTACCTGGGAAACAGGATGTGCTTGAGGAAAAAGAATACGGTAATTCCATATTATATCTGGAATTGGATCCCGAAAGCAGTGAAAAACAAATTGAAATTGTATACAAAGTAGTTCGACTCGAAAAGGGACCGTATAAAGCACAAAAACCGGAAGTCAAAACATACCTCGGGCCCAACCTTCTAATACCTGTTGACACTCGTTTCAGGAACATTGCCGAAGAAGCGATCCAAGGAAAAGAGAAAGACGGCACCCTGGTTCAGGCACGGGCCCTTTACGATTATATTATTGATAATATGCGGTATATGAAATATGGCGATTACGGCAGGGGAGATGCCGTATATGCCTGTGATTCAAAGACCGGCAACTGCACGGAATTCCATTCTTTCTTTATTTCCCTTGCCAGGTCGATCGGTATCCCGGCCCGTTTTTCCATTGGTGCCTCCATCCCTTCAGACCGAAATGAAGGAGGTATCGACGGGTATCACTGCTGGGCGGAATTTTATGCCGAAGGAAAATGGTGGCCGGTTGATATCAGCGAAGCCAACAAATACAGCTCATTGGCCACCTATTATTTTGGGCGTCATCCTGCCAACCGCATCGAATTGAGCCGGGGACGTGATCTGGAGGTAGCTCCGGGACCACAATCCGGGCCGATTAATTTTCTCGCCTATCCCGTGCTGGAGGTAGAAGGTCGTTCGGCCTTCGCCAAAACAACATTTTCATTTACCCGGAAATCAATCTAGCACGGAGAATTTTATGCAAAATCCAGATATCCTGATGAATCGTACGGATCCCAAGGGAGCCATTGAAACGATTATCAACGGTATCGTCGTGATTAACGAAAAATGAGGTATTGAACCCGCTTCATTCCATTTACAAATGACCGGTAATTATACCTCCTTTACAGTCCAACGGAAGGAATCCGGTCTTACCTCAAAATACACAAAGGTTCAACCCGTAACTTTATCGCCGGTTATTTACTGAACCTGCGTGGTATCCTCTTCGGCACCGGAGGGATGTTCCTCACCGGCTGGATGTTCTTCTTCACCGGTTGGATGCTCTTCCTCACCGGAAGGATGCTCGCCTTCTTCAGCGGATTGTTCCGTGCTTTCCTGACTCTTGTCTTTTGTTCCGCAGGATGTTAAGACAGCTCCTGAAAAGAAAAGAAAGACAAATAACATCAGACCGAAGGATAGGATTTTTTTAAGCCAGTTCATATGTATTTTAGTTTAAGTGGAATTCAGGTGTTTAAAAATTGATCGAGTGTTCAACCCATTAAATATCTATTTGAGAATAAATGAGTTACTCTTATTTGATTTTCTTTTTGCAGATAATTTTTATATAACAGGAGCCAAATATACAATTATATAATTATAATCCAGTTTAAATTAACTTTTTTTAATATTTCAATGGGAAGTTACAGGGTGCTTTTTGGACAACCCATATTATCCAGGATCAACCAGGCATGAGTAAACGAAATGCCCATTGCCCAGGAAACAGGTTGTCAAAAAGGGGTGAGCACGTGGCCATTTTCGGAAACGTAAGTCATAATTATTGACCAGTATAAAAGAAAGATGCCGGGCATCTTTAAATTTTACTTCGTTTCAGCTTCTTATAAATAAAAGACGGATTAGAGGCCAGCGCGGATGTTGGTGACCGGAATAATTTCCACGGGGTTCAAGAACGATATCATTTTTTTTTGAAATTAAATGATCCCTATTATTCGGCAAACCCGGGCACCCACCCCAAAAGCCAGGCAATTGCATAGATCTCCGAAACCCATGTAAATATTGGGTAACGGTAAACGCACAAGGGCTTCCTTGACCGTTATCTTCTATACATAGGCTGGTAAATCTAATAATAACGACCATTAGCGCATCAAGGCGGTAAATCCTGCATGGATTGTATTTCCGGAAAAAATTGAGCATATTTATCTTGCGCTAATCTGTGCCTGATCATGAGAACACTGATTGTCGTAATTTGTATTCTGAATGGATGGCTCGGTCATGCATCCTCTCTCCTTATCCCCATGGATAAAGTACAAAAAAACCATCTGAAAGCTTACGGAATTGCGTACTTTGCCCTGGAACAGGACCTGGTGGTGGATTGGCTCCTGAATTACCGGGGCGGTAGTTTTTTGATGGATTATTCCAATCAGATCGAAAACGAATGCATTGTCCGTGGCATTACCTTTCAGGTGATCTCGGCCGCCCAGGTCCATGCCATTCTGCAGACAGTGGCTAGTCCTTCTGTGAATATGCATCTGGTTCGTATGGGAAGGGCCCCTAAGATCGCGGTCTATTCTCCCCGTAATGAACTCATTACCGACGATACGGATGCCGTCATGCTCGTGCTGGATTATGCGGAAATTCCTTATGATATTATATATGATCCGGAAGTGTTGGAAGACCAACTGGTGATGTATGATTGGCTCCATCTCCATCATGAAGATTTTACAGGACAGGTTCATAAATTTAACTGGAGGCAATCATCCCTCCTGGAACAGGAAATGCAGATTACGAATGCGCAGATGCTTGGCTACGCCTCCGTTCCTGAAATGAAAAGCGAGGTGGTTGGTAAGATAAAAGTTTTTCTGGCAGGGGGTGGTTATCTTTTTGCCATGTGCTCGGCCGCCGAGACATTTGATCTGGCCTTGTCAGCGGAGGAACTGGATATCAATCCATTTGTCCACGACGTGATTTTCCCTGATCTTGATTATTCGAAAACACTTGCATTCCATGATTTTATGCTTGAGATGGGACCTTCACGGCGTTATTCGGACATCAATGTAGGAGGTGGATTCGACCGGGAATTGGGATATTTTACAGTAGCCGAGTTTTCAGCCAAGTGGGATATTGTACCCTCCATCCTCACACAAAATCACGAACACGTAATCCCTGAATTTTTCGGGCGTACCACCGCTTTTAATAAGTATACCGTAAAACCATCCGCCTTGATCCTGGGGGAAAATTCCGAAAACGATAATGTGCGTTATATCTATGGTGAACTGGGCAACGGGCACTGGAGCTATTACAGTGGCCACGATCCGGAAAGAGGATCCTTCAGGGGCCGAAACCGGGCCCCGACCGATCTTAACTTATTCCCGAACTCCCCCGGTTACCGCCTCATACTCAACAACGTATTATTCCCTTCCACCCGGAAGAAAAAGCAGAAAACCTGATTGCTGATCCCTGTTTCACTATTCTTTCATCGGTTAAAGCTTCTGATACGATCCGTGGATCCTAAGAGATATCCGGGAGGTCCTGTGAATCCTGGTAAAATCAGAGCTGCAGGGTGCCCATTACAAACAACCGCATGTGGATCAAACGTTATTTTACCGGAGTACAGGGATGCGTGCTGGCCCTCTTTCCGGGTTCAGGAAACACAATATAACAGCCTGTGGGACAAGTACCAGGTCCTTATATCCCATCAGACCATCATTCCGGAACTTGTGGGAAGGCTGATGGTCGGAGAGGTAATCCCGGAGTCGAATCTCTTTCCCCGTCAGACCATTAACCCTGGACTCGCGGGAGGGCAGATGGTCCGACGGGTAACCCCGGAGACGAATTCCACCTCAGGGCGCAGGACCTTAAAATCATTCCCTTTACCATTCGGATTATTATTCATTTATTGAAATCACTGCCTGGCATGCAGGCACCTGATGTACTGACCGATGAGCTTTGATTTTCCGACTGAATTGAGATGACGCCCCTCAATCCTCCACAGCCACAAATAACTGGATTTCAGGCTTCTTTCCGAGGCTACGGTCATCATGAAATTCGAAATCTCCCACCTGGTCGGAGGGTTTGTATCCGGAGTTGGGTAACCATTCGGTATAAATGTATCTTTTCATTCTTCCCATGGTAATTCCCCATGCGATCCTGCTCTTTGGCCGGATGGAAAACACGGCATAGGTAAGCGCTGGGATCTCGAACGCTTCCAGACCTTCCGGAATATTTTTAACTTCGTTAACCACCTCACCCACTATGTAATTAAAATTACCTTTTTCCTTATCGTAATCTTTACTTACTGCTACAAAAGCCCAGGGCTTTTTCTTGTTTTCGATGGGCTTCTCTTTCGTGATCCGATTGAATTCGGTGGTTACTTTCCCCACATCCTGGTAAATTGCTTTATCGCTTGTTTGGATGGACAATCCCACAAATGGAATTGGATTTTTGAGTTCGACAATTTCCGGGGCGGGTCTGACAGCCCTTCCTATAAATACAAAGTATAAAATAATTAAGGCCAAAATAATTAGAGCGATCAGAAAAATAACGACATTCATGAATGCGAATTTAAGAATTATCCGGCTTAACTGCTTGATTTTTAAAACGAATTCCCAACCATAATAACCTGAAGCCGAGGGCAATGATGTAAATACCTATGAATGGACCGACGTCAATCAATCCCTGTGTATCCGGAGGCCAGGGAAACGTTTTCAGATTGAAAAGAATCAATAAGAAGCCCAGCAAGGCGGCAGGAATACTCCAGTATAACCGGAAACGGGTATGGCCCTTAAGCGCAAAGGCAAGAAACAGGAGTGAACTACCTATAAAAAGATCCCAGGCCACGTCGATGCCTTGATCTATGAGCCGGATCGTCCGCTCGATCAATCCTAGCATCTCGTTCCTTTCCGTTGAACCGGCAATAAATTCTTCCACACCCATTTTTACCGCCAACTGAACGGATATCATAGCCGCCAGCAGGGTAAAACCAAGACAGGCAAAGATGAAGGCAAGGTAATTGGCTACGGTCTGCCTTTCAAGGGAAACATAATGAAAAAGAGCAAAAGCAAAGATTATTGAGAGTATTGGCCAGACCATGGCGAGTAGATATAGGATTACATTGTTCAGATAGAGGGCAATGGAAAGAATATAGCAGCAAGTACCGGCCACTCCACTCAAGCCTCCAAGAATATAGAGGGCCCGCTTCGGTTCTGTATTCAGACTTGGATTCATTGATGTTCAGGTTGATAATTTATTGAAAATCGTAATAAAATTCCGGATTATAAAGATATTTCCTTTTAAAGCTTTAACTGGAACCTAAAAATTATAAGTTTATCCTTAATATCAACACATCAGACAGGGTCCTTGATATACCCGGCCGAAGACGGATATCTCTTAAGGTCACGATTCTGTCTTATTTTAAGACTGCAACTGGGAATAAATTCAATTCCCCGAATTGAAATGTACATGGATTCAGAAAAAAATAGAAAAAATATATTCCGGCAACCTGGTGAGAAAATACGAATCGGCCATGAGTCATTTTTTTGCCGGATTTAAGAAAAAAGCTTTCGAGGCCTCCTCATTAAAAAAAGAAGACCGGGTGCTGGTATTCTGTTGCGGAACCGGCCTGGATTTCCCACCCATTTTAAAAAGGATTGGAAGGGAAGGAAAGATTATTGGTGTCGACTTTTCATCCGAAATACTCATCCTAGCCGAAGAAAAGATCCGAAAAAACCGCTGGGATAATATCGAGCTGGTCCAGGCCGATGTGACCACCTTCCGAGACCGGGTAAAGCCGAAAGCCGATGCAGGTATCTGTACCCTGGGGCTGTCCATCATCCCCGACTTCACCACCGCTTACGAAAATCTACTCTCGAATGTAAAGATTCAGGGCGAGATCATCATCGGGGACATGCAGCTTGCCTCCGGCTGGAAGGCCGGGGAGGCATGGAATGAGGAAGGTCCTGCCGCAGCAGTCATCCTCTAAGATAGTACATATTAATTGATGATCCCTATAAAAAAAACCTGATATCTGCTTCGTTTATAATTTCAAGGAAGGTAACATACTCGGCTAGGATCGCATCCGGAAAAATCAGATCCGGTTTTTTCACCTTGAAATGATCCATCGACGGTTGGCAGACATAAAATTTCGCCCCCAGATTTTTTAGCTCCCTGAGTTTTTCCTGAGGCGGAATATGCCCGATCGATGACAACCCTTTCCGGGCAAATACACTGAAAGGGGCTCCTATTCCTTTCAGTTTTTCCTTGAATCCTTTCCTCAGGATCCGGACGGCGGGGCCCTGAAAATAAATATGAACCTCCCTCCCGCTTACCGCGGCCGCCCAGGCAAATCCGAGCGGTGACAACAACTCTTCCAGGCCGGCATTCGAGAGGATGAGGGCAAACTTTTTTCGTGAAACAGGCTTTTGGCCTCTTTCGAGCCTGTAGATCATGTAATCTTCAGTTGATTCAATAAGTTCCCAGGGATTCCCGGTAATCCTGCCCCAGGCTTGAAGATCAGCCTGTAGGGCCTCATAGGAGTCGACCTTTATTTGAATGGTTTTTTCTTCACGGGGATCATTCATTTGCCGGATCACCTCATTTAATACATATACGCTTATGTGTTTTCCGCTGAGATCCAGGCAATCCCCGTTTGAGGATTTTCCGACTTTCGCTTCCATAAAAAAATAATTAATCCGGTTTATTTTATGATAGGATTAATTTACAACCTTAATCTGAAAAATTCATAAATTTTTCCTGCCTGCCTACCGGCAGACCTGACGGCAATCCCGGTTTTCATCGGCAGATGAGGCACAATTTGCTGGTAATCAGCAAGATAAAAATCATTAAAAAATTTACGTGTTATCTCTATAGCCAAATAATGGGCTATTGGAATTGTGCTTATCCAGGATTATCCCTATGAATCGGGACCATGATATATCTAATTATATATTAATGAATTATAAACTGCCTGATTTCCAGTCATTTGATAATGCATGAATAATCGGGTTAATCCGAAGATTACCAATCAAACGCCAGGAATAGAATTATAGATGGCGATATAAATCGGGAGGAAAAAATCTGTCTATTCACTTATTTCAGGATTCTTCAATAAGAAACCCCGGCGGGGATTGCCAGGGCCTCTTACGAAATTGTGTAGAGTAATGTGATACTTTTAAAACGAAATATTCGCCGAATAAGTTGCAAAATAAAGATATCACTGAAATTTTTATCGTAAACTGATTAATAGTGGGAAACGGTAAATAAGCAATTTTTCTGATGTTCGGAAAATAGTAACACCTGATCGCTGCCCAAATATAATTCCAGTTCAATTAAGTCAAGACTAGGTATAAAATATGGGCAATCCGAATCGAATAAGAGATTAAATTAATGAGATCCCTGTAAAATATTAGAGCACGTTTTCAACCACATCTACGCCATCCCAGTCATCCGGCACACCCTTAACCATATATTTGGCCGATTGTTCAAGGAAAATCTGGGTTGTCCGGTCTTCAGGAAAGAGATCTAGAACCTGCTGAAATTTAACAGAAGCCTGGGTGAATCGCCGATTGTAATACTCTTTAATACCTTCATTAAAAAGAGATAACGTCTTTAATTTCATGGATTTAATATGATCTGCCTCCCCGTCGAAGATCTCATAGATCCGGATTGGATTCTCCTTCCCTTTTACCAGCACATGACTTAGAAACCGGTAATTATATTTCTCGAGATTTTCAATCTTGCCGATGGTTTCTTCGCTCACAATCAGGGTTGTCCCGTAGTGTTTATTCAGTTCTTCCAGTCTTGAGGCCAGATTAACCGCATCCGATATTACCGTGCCATCCATCCTGTCTTTTACACCAATAGTTCCCATCATGAGCTGACCGGTGTGAATTCCAATTCCCAGATGAATTTTTTCCTTCCTGCTTGTTTTCCTCTCTTCGTTATAAACGGATAGATTTCGTTGCGCTTCAATGGCTGCCTTGACCGCATCCTCTGCTTTTCTGTGAAAAAGAGCCATCACGGCATCTCCAATATACTTATCAATGAATCCATTATTATTCGAAATTGCAGGAGATATATGTTTCAGGTATTCATTTAAAAGTTCAAAACTATCCTCCACACTTAGATTTTCTGTGATGGTTGTAAATGACCGGATATCTGAAAATAATATGGTCATCTCATCCTGCACATGATCACCCAGTTTTACATCAATAATATTCTCATGTCCCAATGCTCTGATAAACTCTTTGGGGATAAACCGGAGATAGGCGGCATTGATATTGTAAAGATTCAAGTGTGTTTTAAGACGGGCAAGCAATTCATCCTTGGAGAACGGTTTGGCCAGGTAATCGTTTGCCCCGGAAGCCAGGCCTTCCACCAGATCCATAATCTGGTTTTTGGCCGTGATCATGATTACCGGTAATTCACTGGGAAGGTATCTTTTCCTTATTTCCCTGCAGACCTCGTATCCCGACATTTTCGGCATCATGATATCCAGCAGGACCAGATCCAGTTTTTCGCGATCAAGCCTTTCCAGGGCTTCCTGACCATTCATGGCTTGCAGGATCCTGAAATTGTCTCTGGACAAGTGATTGGAAAGAACCTGCTGGTTGATAGGCTCATCATCCACGATCAGAATGTTAAACCGGGAATCGATTGGGCGGATCTTTTCTTCCACATTCCGTTTTTCTTCCTGAACATCCACCCCGCCAGATTCTACTACTTTGCTGAGCACCTGTTGGTCTCTGATCGTGCTTTTGACATCGGCAGATTTCGGCAAGCTAAAATATACACGAGTCCCCTGATCAATTTCCGACTCGATCCATATATTTCCCCCGTGCAATTCAACCAGTTGTTTGGTAATGGTCAATCCCAGGCCGGTTCCCCCATGCTCCCTGGTGATGGAAGCGTCCACCTGTTCAAAGGATTTGAAAATATCTTCAATTTTATCTTCCGGAATACCAATACCGGTATCTTTTACACATACCTGCACCACATCCTGCTTTTCAACGGCCGATACCTGGATGGTACCTTCACTGGTAAATTTGATGGCATTGCCGGTCAGGTTATGCATAATCTGGTATATTCTTTCTTCGTCGGCTTCCACCAGCGAAATGGTTGGATCAATATCGTTTACCAGGGTCACCGGTTTACCCTTGATCAGGGGTTGACTGATCTGAAAAACCACGTCGGTCACGGTTCTTAAATCAATTGGTTTTAAGGCAAGCTCCAGTTCATGGGTTTTGAGTTTGGAGAAATCGAGGATACTGTTTACCAGGCTGGAGAGACGTTTCGCAGAAGAAATTATCAATGACAGATTTGACTTCATCTCTTCACTGGGCTTTCCGGCCACACCATCCTGGAGAGATTCAGTGATCCCGATAATTCCCGTTAAGGGTGTCCTGAGTTCATGCGAAGTATTGGCAAGGAATTCATCTTTCAGTTTATCCGCCTTGTTCAATTTCTCATTTAGCAATCGTTCCTTTTCCAATTCGTTTTGTTTCCTGATTAATCTTTTTTGATACGACCTGTTATACGTGTATATTATTCCAAGGATGATCAGTCCATAGGCAGTGTAAGCCCACCATGTCTTCCAGGGTGGCGGATCTACTTTGATCGAGAGTATGGTAGGAGTATCATTCCAGATACCATCACTATTAGTCGCCTTTACTTTAAAGACATATTTTCCGGGATCCAGATTCGTATAGGTTGTAAAACGTTTATCCGATGTGGTATAATTCCATTGGTCTTCAAGACCTTCGAGCATAAATGCATATTGGTTTTTTTGGGGATTTACATAATCAAGAGCTGAAAAATCAAGAGAGAAGATCTTGTCGAAATACTTAAGATGGATTGACTCTGTAAGATGAACCGGTTTATCCAGGAAAAATTGATAGGAATACTCACCGGGTGGATCCGAGCGTAAAGGTACCTGTTGATTAAAAAGGTAAAAGCCTGTGATAGCGACTTGAGGAACCCTTTTTCTGGGGAGGACTTTTTCCGGATCAAACACGGTTAATCCATTAATGCCGCCAAAATACAAGGTACCGTTTTTATTCTTGTAACAGGCTTGCCGTGAAAACTGATTGCTTTGAAGCCCGTCTTCCGAATAATAATTGTTGAATGATGAGGTTTTTTTTTCGTATTTCGATAAACCTTTGTTCGTAGAGATCCAGAGATTTCCTGAATTATCTTCCAGGATGCCCATGATGGCATTGTCGCAGAGTCCATCTTTTGTTGTAAAACGAGTAAAATTTTTGGCATTCCTGTTGAATCTATTCAATCCCTGCTTTGTTCCGATCCAGATTATACTGTCACGATCCATAAAAATCGTCTGAATGGCATTGTTTGAAATCGAAGAGGAATCATTTTTATTGTATACGTAATTTGTTATTCTATTTTCTTCCAGGTCTTTATATACGAGGCCATAGAATGCATATCCGAACCAGACACCATGTTTATCAGGTAAAATGGAATAGATCCTTTCTATCCCGCCATGTTGAAATTTTTCAGTTTGGGCATCCGGTACGCTGTAACCCCAATAGGTTCCGATCCACAGCTTTCCATTTTTATCCTTTTTGATGCATTCGATCACATTATGACTCAGGGAAGTCGAATCCTCCGGATCATTGGTAAATCTTTTATAATTTCCCGTGTATATATTGTATTTAAATATTCCACCCCCACTTGTGCCGATCCAGATATTGTTTTTATCGTCCTCTTCAATACATGTCACATAACTCTTACTGAAAAATCTGCCGAATTCAGTATTGATGAATTGATCATGACGTATACGATCACTAATCACATTTAACCCACTTCCGGAGGTACCAATCCAGAGAGATCCTCTGCTGTCCTCAAAGATGCTGGAAATCAGATGGCTGGAAAGCCATGAATTGGAAGACTGATATATTTTAAAGGGATTTTTCGTATCCAGAATATTTATTCCCTTGCGTGCCGTACCGATCCACAATAGTCCCTGATCATCCAATAACATGCCCATTAAAGAATTTTCGCTTAACCCGAGTAAATTTTCCCGGTTATGGGTCCATTTATCCAGACGTTCCGTTCGCAGATCGATTAAAAATAAACCCTCACCCGCAGTACTGATCCAGACCTGATCCGGATTCTTGTCACGGACTATGGCATTTGTAGCCAAAAATTGATGGCCGTCGATGACAATCCTCCTGAATAATCCGGTTTTTTTATTAAAAGACAACAACCCGCCAAACGTACCGAGTAAAAGGTTTCCTTCACCATAGGGTAAAATTTCACGGACCACATTATAACCCTGAAGGCGGGCTCCACTCAATTGGCTGTCTTCAAATTTATAGTTTAGAAATTTTTCCTCTTTTATATTAAATTCCGATAAACCTAATCCATTATGCCCAATCCAGATTTTATTTTCATCCTCAATATGTATGCCCGCTGACCAGTTCTGGGCTATGCTGTTGGGATCATTTTCATCTGCTTTATAATTGACGATTTTTCCTTCCTCCATGTTGAATTTAAAAAAACCGTTGGAGCCGGTCACCCAGATGATTCCTTTATCATCCTCTATCACTTTATAAACAAGAATTCGTGCCAGGTCGATACCGTTAACTGTATCTTTGAAGGTAAAGAAAGTTTGTGTATTCCTGTCGAACAGGGATAATCCCCGGCTTGTTCCGGTCCAAATCCTTCCTTTTGAATCCTCAAAGACCGAAGTGATGTTGCTATCTGAAATGGAATTATCAGATTGAGGATCATTTTTGAAAACTGTAAAGGAATGTCCGTCAAAACAATTCAATCCATCGGTAGTGCCAAACCACATGAATCCTCTGCTGTCTTTATAAATCGTCCATACGGTATTATTGGAAAGGCCATTGTCGATATTCAAATGCCTGAATGCAATATGGTCGTATTGAGCGTAGGATATCCAGGGTAGAGTGATAAAAAAAATCAAAAGTAAAGCCTGCCTGTTTATTCTTAGGTCAAAATTTATGTGCATAAAAGAAACAAACATCTTTTGTGTTAGGCTGAGATTTTTCATTTGCGTCAACCCCCTTTTACCTCCAGTATGATCAATAAACCGGGATCATAAAACCAGAATGGAGGAAAAAGATCATCCCTTTGATTTATAGTATTAAAAGATTTATATCTCAAATTAACAAATTTCTTATTCAGATGTAAATAAAACTTGATTACGATTGAACAATGCATTAGAAATAATTAATCCGGGTTGTTGCCCGGATTAATTATGATTTGAGTATGGATGATATTCTACGGATTCTGGTCCGGTTCGTTTATATTTTCATTCGAGTCAATCTCTAACTGGGGTATTCGCAAAACGAATACGTCCGAATTGGCCGGGAAATCAAACCGGTAAACATCCGGATGATTACCCGTTCGGATAAGCGGAAGCTGCCGTCTTCTGATGTCCATAAAACCAACCCCCATTTCCCCATATAGCTCCTTTCTTCGTTCCACTAAAATTTCATCGATAAGTGCCTGGCCCGTATTCCCGGATTTTACCGCATTGGGATCCCGGTTGGATTGCAATTCAAAAAGTACATCCCCGGCCTCGGATTCACCAAGTTCTGCCCTGGCCTCCGATTCGATCAGGTACATCTCCGCCACCCGCATCATCACCACATCATCCGAAAAATCCTCGTTCTGAACAAATTTGGTGGTGATGTAATAATAATAATCCGTCGGGGTACCTCCGTAAAACTGGGCTAAGAACAGGTTTCGGACATCCGTATCGGAAAACAGACTTACAAAATCATCGTTTGCATAGGCATTATTGTAGCCTAATATAAAATGATCCATAAAGGAAGCAGGGTTCCCGTAATCAATGGTCTGATCATTCCGCTGGGGGAATCCCCAGATCCATTCCGGATTTCCGATTTTGTTAAATCCATCCCCATATTGATCCGCCGCCAATGAATATCCGTTTCTAGCTGCCATGGCAGCATTTTTTGCATCCTCCCATTGCCCCATTTCCAGTTTTACACGGGCAAGAAGTCCATTGGCAACATTTATATTGATGTTGCTCTTTAATAATCGCTCTCCTCCCGGGTCGAGATGTTGAACCGCATACTCCAGGTCTCCTACGATCTGATCGTAGACGGCCTGCACCGAACCTCTTGATTTTCCAACACTCTCAATAGATGCAGGTTCCGTATAAACGGGGATTCCGGCCGCATTCGGATCGACTGAATACGGATGTTGATATTCCCGGATCAAATTGAAATACGACCAGGCCCTCAGCGCGCAGGCCTCTGCCATAAATTTATTCTTAGTACTTTCAGGAAAATCAGATCCTTCAACTCCCTGGATGATTATATTCGCCTGGTTAATGTTTTCATACAGAAAATCCCAGATAAACCTTACCTTGTAATAGTTTGAATTCCGGTTTTGATGACGATAATCCCACTGGTACCAGCCATACGGCACCATGATATCGGCACCTTTCACTACCCGGGTCATATTAAGACCAACCACGCCCCAGGTATCCGTATAGCCCCCTGATTTGCCATCCACACTTTGCCACTGACTTCTTAAATTCCGGTAGATCCCATTGAAGTGTGCCCTCACGCCGTCTTCGGATGAAAAAACATCCTGGGGAGAGACTGCCGTGGTCGGTTTTGGCTCATCCAGAAACTCATTGCAACTCATTGAAATGAACACCAAACCTGAGATTAACAGGGTATTGTACAGGTATGAAATCAATTTTTTCATTTTTCAATTCGTTAAAAACCAAGATTTAATCCAAAGGATAATGTTTTAAACATAGAAGACCGGTTATTCGTCAATCCATTGATACCTACTTCCGGATCCAGGCCTTTATTTTTACTCCAGGTCCAATGGTTATCAGCCTGGACAAATACTCTCAGTGACCGCAGCACCTTGGAATTGCCAAGTATAGCCGGGCCCAGTGAATATCCCAGCGTCACATTTCGTAACCGGAGATAAGAGTTATCCACTAAAAAATTCGAAGACCGTTGATCTACATCTGAATTACCGGTATTCAGACGGGGCACATTGGTAACATCCCCCGGTTCCTGCCATCGGTTCAGAATATCCCGGTGCAACTGAAATCCCATGTTGTTATAGCCGTGCATTAGATTGGCATAATCGTAATCGAGTACTTTTCCCCCGTGACTCGCTGCGATTAAAAACGAAAAATCGAAACCCCGGAACCTGATTTCACTGGAGAATCCCCAGCGGACCTTGGGAAGGGAACTGCCCAGGTCGTATCTGTCGGCTTCATCATAGCTTTTTGTGGTCGTTCTTCCGATCACATTGTCCTCTTCGTCCATTTCATCCATATACCACATGGCGGCGCCGTCATCGGGATCTACCCCTACCCATTCCTCGATATAAAATTCATAAATGGAGGATCCTTCCGTTAATTTCAGGGGGCCGACCAGGATCTCCTCCTGTGGAAGTTTGGTGATCTCATTTTTTTCAAACGAAATATTAAAACCGGTATTCCAGGTAAATTGGCCGCGCCGGATATTCATAGAATTCAAAAGGATCTCCACCCCGGTATTTTTCAGATCCCCGTTATTTTCCTGAACGCTTGGATACCCTACGGATCGGGCCAACGGCCTGTCAAACAACATTCCGGTAGTCAACTTGTTGTACCACTCGATGGAACCTGTCAGCCGGTCTTCAAAGAATCCAAAATCAGCGGCAATATTTAGCATATTCACTTTCTCCCATGAGATGGTGCTGTTGGCTAAATAATTAAAAAACACGCCTGAATTATCCAGATCGTCGTATCCGGTTTCAAAAGCACTTATATACGGAAAATATACTTCGCCGCCGTCTTTATCCAGGATTTTATTGTTCCCTAATTCACCATAGGAAGCTCGTAGTTTTAAATAGCTCAACTCGCCTGCCTCTTCAAAAAAGCCTTCGTTACTTAGGACCCAGGAAATCCCAAAGGAAGTAAAAGTACCCAACCGGTTTTCAGGAGAGAATTTGCTCGACTTGTCTCCTCTGATCGCAAATTCCGCATAGTAGCGGCCATCATAGTTATAGGAGGCACGTCCCAGCAGACTGAACATTCTGTGCTGATTTGTAAAGCCACTGATATCTTCGAGGGAGGCAGCTGCGTTGAATTCTTTCAATCCGTTGAACGGGAATCCTGTTTTTTGCGCATTAAGATATTCGTATTTGAAATTATAGGTTTCCGTAATGAAGGAGGCACCGATATTATGTTTACCGAGTATACGGTCATAGCTCAGTTGATTATACCAGGTCCATGCATTCGTAATGTTTTTCTGACGCTGAACCCTTCCATTCACATTCTCTCCATCCCCATTATCCGGATTTTCAAAATCAAACCGGTCGTAGGTATACATTTCATAAGAAAAATTACTTCTGAGAGAAAAATCCCTGAGGAAAAGGATATCCACATATCCATTCAGGTTGGTATAATAACGTTGTCGCCGGATGTCATTCAAATTGGTGGTCGCCACGAGGTTCGAAGGACGCAATACGGGACGGTTTACATTCACCGTCCGGCCCGGCTGGTTTTCACCAAAATCATATTCAGGATTTCCCTCTTCATCAAGGATCAGACTGCCATCCTCTTCGCGCATGAATACGGGATAAATATTCGCCATCGACCGGATATATTGAACATTATTGGCAAATGCCAATCCTTCCTGATAGGGAAAATTCTGACTGGAATAAGAAAATGCAGATTTAGTACCTATTTTCACCCAATCCTTCAATTGGGTTTCCAGATTAAGGCGCGTGTTGATCCTTTCAAACTTCGAAGTAATGACCTGTCCTTCCTGGTTGATATATCCTCCAAAAACAAAATACTGGGTTTTGTCATTTCCTCCGCTGAAGGATAAGGAGTATTCCTGACGGAGGGCATTCTCCCTGGTTAATTCCTTTTCCCAATCCGTCTCCCAGAGGAGTTCGGCCCCGCTTACCAGGTTTCCACCGGCATCGATGGGATTGCCCACTCCATAAGGGTTGTATTTAAGATTATCGATCAGATTGTCACTGGCGTACTGGCCC
>Ga0209536_100006227_pt1 | contig 18302 bp, 10 predicted proteins | sample DeeMarSeWOR28_12_FD_187461 | JGI IMG/M metagenome (GOLD analysis project Ga0209536, IMG submission 187461) | Marine sediment microbial communities from White Oak River estuary, North Carolina - WOR-2-8_12 (SPAdes) (version 2) | ecosystem: Environmental > Aquatic > Marine > Intertidal zone >... | reverse complement strand
TCACGAGGAGTATGTGAGCGGTCAAGGATTCATGGCCCTGGCCGACCGTAGGATTTTTGCCGTGATGGCCTTCGCCAATGCCATGGGTTACGATAACGAGGCAGAGGGTATACAAATGCATCCGGTCCGGATCAAAGTGCGTAAATTACTATCGGACAACCTGGTGGACTATCCACAAAAGGTCAAAGCCTGGCGGCGGTACTACGAAACGAGAAAACTGGCTATCTTTCAATATCAGAATTATGCTCTAAGTCTCAGTGCTGATTGGCCATTCAGACGCATCCGGCCGGATAGTGAATTGGGATATAGCGTGACAGCTAAGAGACTAAAAGATTTTCCTGCTATTCTGAATGACTTCTGTCTAACAGTAAAGCTGGACGAAGTATGGGATGAAGTTAAGGCCGACTATGTTGCCGAGATCAAGAAATACAATATGGATGGGATGCAGAAACAAATGGACTTCCTCTGGGAGTACCTGAGAATGGAACGGCGGGATACTCTAACGCTCGTAAATGTCCCGAACCTTCTTGATACACATTACCACGCAATTGGTGCTCGCTTCGAGAACTACTACTACACCGTGGAAAGCCCCGGTTCTCATGCCTATAGCTTGAACATTCACGAATATTTGCATTCTATCGTGAATCCCCTCGTCATGGCGGCCACGGTTGACTCCGACAGCGAGCTATTCGCCTACTATAAAGCCGGTAAAGATAAGCCCATCGTGCAATCTTATCGCGATCCGGTCACTTTCACTTTCGAGTGTATGGTCCGGGCGCTGGACCACCGATTGAGGGTGCTGCTGGCCGACGATCCAACTGACAAGAAACGAGCCGAGGACAGAGTTGACCAATTAACAGAACAGGGGCTGACCATTACGCGAGTGTTCTATAATATGCTTGTCGATTACGAACAAAGTGAATTGAGCTTTGACAAATTTGTGCCGGTAATGCTCCGGGAATTGCCGGAGTATAAACAATAACTAAATAAATTTTCGAAAAAAAGACGAGTTATTTTACAGTAACGTTATTAACATCAGCCATTAATTCCGAAGGAGGTCGCCATGTACCGCAAAAAAACAATCTTTCTATTGATAACCGGATTTTCAACAGTTATTTTATTGTTTAGCTCCACACAAATAGCATCATCACAGACACAATCTAAACTCGTCAAAGCCAAAGATGGTTCCGGCATCATCGGTTACAAGGACACACCGATTTTGCCCTGGTGTGGTTTCCACGTGCACGATCCTGACCGCCCTGCTCCGCCGAAAGTCACGCCGGGTCTGCTCGGCATCGAGGAAAAGGCCGGAACCGCCCCTTCGGACACCATAAAGCTCTTTGCTGGTGAGACAGATTTATCGAAATGGAAACCTTCCGACTGGAAAGTCGAAAACGGCGAGCTGATCGCTGTCTCGGGCAACCTGACAACAAATCAGTTTTTCGGCGATTGTCAGTTGCATTTAGAATGGCAAACACCTGATCCGCCACAAGGTCACATGTTCGATCGCGGCAACAATGGCGTAATGCTCATGGGATTATTTGAAATTCAGATCTACGACTCTTATACAGAGAAACTCTACCCGGACGGCCAGGCCGCCTCTGTTTACGGCCAGACTCCGCCGATGGTAAACGCCTGTCGAAAGCCTGGCCAGTGGCAGACTTTCGACATCATTTTCTTCGCTCCTGTATTCAGGAATGGCAAGCTCGAAAAAGAAGCTTATGTAACTGTCCTGCATAACGGCCTGCTCGTTCACCATAATCAGAAAATTTATGGCCCGACAGGCCACAGAATCCTACCAGGTTATGACAAACCTATTCCTGAAAAGGGTCCGCTGGTTCTCTCGGCACACAATAATCCCGTGCGTTTCCGAAATATCTGGATAAGACCGCTCTAATCGTGTTTTTAGAAATGCACTTGTTCATTTTACCGGCATGAATTAAAGCAAAAGTCAGAATTTACTTATTGCCTTGATGTGCATATAATAAAGTGCTGATTTAAGGAATGTATATGGACCAGAAGGGAAACCAGTTCAGCACATTTGCGGGGGTCTTCACGCCGTCGATCCTAACGATACTCGGCGTGATAATGTTCCTACGCGCCGGGTACGTTGTTGGCGAAACCGGTATCATCAATGCGATCATAATCTTATGTATCGCAGAAATAATCAGTCTGCTTACCGCAATTTCAATGAGCGCAATCGCAACGAACACGCCGGTAGCTGGCGGAGGAGCATATTTTCTTATCTCACGTGCACTTGGCCCGCAGTTCGGCGGAGCCATCGGTCTGGCCCTGTTCCTGGCCCAGGCCCTGTCCGTACCCTTCTATATTCTGGGCTTCACGAATTCACTCGTGGCAAGCTTTCCGGTCCTTAGCGCTTGGTTTGTTCCGATAGCGGTGGTTACTGCGGTGATTCTTTTTTCTGTGAATCTTATCAGTTCAGGACTTGCAATCCGTGTCCAGTACATCGTGATGACTATGCTGGTTTTGGCCATCATTTCTTTTCTGGGCGGTGCTTTGCTCCTATTCGATCCGGAACTTTTCCAGGCAAATCTAAGCTCTTCCTATTCGAATAACAAGATAAGCTTCTGGGTGGTCTTTGCAATTTACTTTCCAGCCGTGACCGGTATTCTGGCCGGCGTCAATATGTCGGGCGATTTAAAGGACCCGGCCCGCTCGCTCGTACGCGGCACAATGGCAGCCATCGCCACTGGTTTTGTTATCTATCTTATCGAAATTCTTTTATGCGGCGGATCTCAGCAGCGGGAGGACTTGGTGACTCAGCCTTTTGAGATGCTGATAAAAAATGCTCTCTGGGGAACGGGCTTCTTGGTCATGGGTGGTGTTTTCGCCGCAACCATATCCAGTGCGGTCGGGTCATTCCTTGGCGCGCCCCGGGTGCTGCAAGCCCTGGCTCGCGACCGGATTTTCCCGATCCTCGGTATATTCGGCCACGGCTCGAAGGACAAAGACGAGCCGAGATACGGTCTTGCGCTGACGTTGGGATTGACGTTAGGCGTTATTTTCCTACTGGGCGGCGGTGACTCTATGGCCGCATTTGATATGATTGCCGCTGTCGTTACTATGTTCTTTTTATGCACCTACGGCATGATAAATTTTGCTGCTTTTGTCGAATCATTCGGTGCTAATCCGTCTTTTCGTCCACGTTTTAAGTTCTACCATTGGACTACTTCGATTCTCGGCACAATTGCATGTCTGGCGGTAATGATTCTAATTGATGCATTTGCTGCCGCAGTGGCAATATCCGTTATCGCCGCAATCTACATTTATCTTAGCCGCAGAGTATTCCGCTCGGCGTTTGGTGACGCCCGCTTGGGTTTCCAATATGCAATTGTAGTGCGGGCATTGCAAAAACTGCGCATGATGACTCCACACGCCAAGAACTGGCGTCCAACCTTCCTTGTCATGGCGGGCAACACACAGACACACATTCCCCTGATCAAATATGCGGTCTGGATGGAAGGCGGACGAGGCCTTGTCACGGCGGCACAGGTCATCTCGGGTGACCTTGAGACTCACGCCGCCCGTGTCGAGAGCCTCCGTGAGGCGATGGATACATTTCTTCGGAATAACGCCCTGGCGGTCTTCCCCGAGGTCGTCTTTGCCGAGGATACGGATGAGGGAATTCGCACATTGGCACAGGCCCATTCAATCGGTCCGCTTAAGCCCAATACGGTGCTGTTCGGCTGGCCCCGCAGCGCTGAGCGTGCCGAAGTAATGTTCCGTAACGTCTGGAGCATTGCTGCGATGGGCAAGAGTGTCGTGATCGTCGCTGAAAAAGGATTGCCGTCGGAGGACAAGCATCGCCAGCGAATCGATATCTGGTGGAGAGGCCGACAGAACGGATCGCTGATGGCCACACTTGCACATTTGTTGTCGCAAAACTGGGAATGGCGTAACAGTCACATCAGGATTCTTCGAGTTATCGGGGATGCTGCCGGTCGTGACTCTTCCCGTCAGGCCGTCCGCAAACTCGTCGAAGCTACCCGCATCCGTGCCGTACCCCGCGTAATTGTATCCACCGAACCATTTGCGGATGTGTTTCGAAGCCACTCGTCCAAAGCAGATGTGATATTCCTGGGAATACAGCCCTCCGAAGATGAAACATCCACAGAACTCTATAACCGTATTTCCAATCTTCTGGCGGATATGCCCACAACTATCCTTGTCCATTCCAGCGGCGAGGCCGACGTATTCGTGTAAATCCGGGCCTTATTTATTTCGCTGATACGTACTCATAAAGGTCTCTGACTACGGACGGCTTTGCATCTTCGAAAAATGCTCCACGGCCCGGACTCTGAGTAGCATTTTCATAGCTGTGAAGAGGAGCTATTGTGGCCTTTACTGCAAACGGACGCTCGACCTGGCGAATCGGGATTAGATTCATCGTGAGTTTATCGCCGACTTTTCTGCTGCAATTTTTGCTGTAAACACCTCGAAAACTCAAACTCTCGCCCTGGCAGGTACACACCTGCCCATCCGGCAAAACACATTCGATTCTCACCCTGCCGTCGTCTTCTTTCAGCCGCCTAAACACCCTGGCGTTACAAATTCCGTTAAATGTCTCGTCGTCAAGAGGAGCAAGGACTTTTGAGCAAAGCTCGCCGTACATCCTCAAATTCAAATTGATTAATCCTTCTCGTTCGTTACTTAGCGATTCTTCCAGAACATCGCGTAACGACTGAATGTCCAGCCAGAATATTTTATGCCCCAGCCTGCTGATGATACTTAAAAGCTCGATTCCGAAATGTTTGGGGAAGCGGAACGCCCGCTTGAGACTTTCGTCGAAGATAATGTGACAAATTTCACGTCGACTGTCCCAATCCAGTTCCAGCAGCATTCCGGCGATACTGTTCGCCAATATATGTTCGTCCCTTTCATCGGCCATTATGTTGCCGACTATTCTCCGCACGTCGCACAAGTGCTTTTTGTCCGCATACCAGATAGCCTGCTTCAGCGGATCGCTCATGTCTATCTGAAACTGTATGTCGAAATATTCGGAGAGCGACGGATCATACACGTCCGAAATAAGGCCTAAAAAGCGCCCGTACGTTTGCCGATACTTCTCGGGCCCGTAGGATGAAAATTGCAGCATTACCTCTCTGAAAGGTTGGTAGTTTTCGTTATCGTCAACCGATTTAAGAATGTCGCCCAGATAGTGCCGGAACCTGTCCACAATTGTGGCCAGGCGGCTGTCTCTCATCATGTGCATTTGATAGAGCAATTTGTGTAGACATTCTTCCTGCCACTCCGGATCAAACAGTTCTGATATCATGCCGATGCTCTTATCCGGCCAGGTCGAGATAATCCGTTCGTACCGCGACTTTTCGGTCTCTTTTTTCGGTCTTCGGCGACGGTTTTCAATTAACCGGCAAACAGCCAAACTCGGCAGAAAATAATAACCCGGATGACGGGCATTTTTCCAGATACGTCTCAGCTCATTGACGGCAAGTGTCATCACCAAAAAAGCCAGCGGAATACGAACCACGGCTGCTAATTTTCCCGTAGGTGTATCCACGAAAAACGCATCCACTAAAAGCAGAGCGATAATCATATTGACAATAATTGTCATTACCAGGTGGCGTGCAAATTCTCTTATGTTATTTTTGCTTAAAATCATCGCATTTTCTCCGTAAAACAGATTTGCAGAGTCCTTTCCAAAACACTTACCACGGCCGAGGGCGTAGAGCATTAATTCTACGTATCTCAACCTAATATACCCTTTTATCGGTACATCGACAAAAAAGACCGTTTCAGCACAGAAAATCCGCCCATAAAACGAAAAAAACCGATAAAAACCCCTAAAAAAGGTATATATGCACATGTTATATCAAACCGACAAAACAGGAACTTTGTCCGATAACTGACAGTTCCCGAAATTACATCCGATAATAATAGTGCTGAAATGTGATTCCGAATGAGTACAACTCGTACGCTGTGAAATCGCCCTATTTACATATTTCCATATTATCGTCGCTGCTATATAGTACAGTCTATAGGGATCATGGATGCTATATGCTATTCATAAAGAAAAGGATTTTTTCGCCAGTCTTTGTCGATGTCGTGACGGTATTGGCTCACCCTCGGGCGGCGTTGTCGCAGACGGACTGATTCGATGCCGAGATAATAACCGCTGGAGAGCGGATTTTTGCCGACACACTCCAGGCGCAGCTTATATTCGTCCGGCTCGGGCCAGAAGTCCAACAAGTGATATTCGCGGGTCGAAATGTCGTTGCAGTAGAGGTCCATGACCCCGCCGAGCTTTACGCCGTCCAGGTACGCCTGATATTTGCCGTAGTCGTAAGATCGTGTCATAACCAGCAGCAGACGTTGCGGCTCTTTCTTCTCGATTTCAAAAGGAATCTCGATCCAGGCATCATCCTGTTCTTGTGGCCGGTAGAATAGATGACCTTCTGGGTAGATATCCAGATTCTGGATGAGAGCTTGCCCCTGGCCGTGAAATTTGTCTGCCGTGTATTCGCGAGCGGCGATAATTCTGTCAAGATTGGGAAGCTTACGCTGCCTGACGTGTGGCGCTCTGGCTTTGAATGTGGGATCTCCCATCTGGTACCAGAAGGCCACGCTGGAGTAGTCGTCCTCGCGTTCATTCCAACTGTGGGATTTGTACTGGGGATTCTCATCCGGTGGCATCCAGCCATAGTGCTCGAAAGTCACTTTTATTGACTTGCTGAAAACAATCGGGTCGGTGACGTGCCACCGGTAGGCACTGGTATGCCCGCCGACGATGCCCCACTGGTCGAAGTAAGGAACGCCGAAGTACGGCGTGCTTGTGGTCTTAAGCCCCCAGGCCGAAAGAAAATAATCTTCCGTCCCCGTGCCCCAAATCGAGGCCTTTTGCTCGCCGTCAATGTAGATTTTCTCGTCGCCCTCGCCGAACCAGGAAGGGCTTCGTGTCCGCACGCTTAAAACAGTGCCGACGTAGTGACCTTTGCCCGTCGTATCGAGCAGGACGTAGTCCTTGCCGTTTTGGACCGGATATTCCTGCCGGTATTGCGCATAGAAGTACGGTGTATTGTCGCTGATGTGCTCTTTTTTTATCCAATCGATGTTGTAATAGAGCAGGCTGATTGGCTTTTCGCTTTCGTTTAGTACCTCGATGCGCGCGGACCTGCGAAACGGCATGTGCCAGAAGCAATTATAGGAATCCGCATCCTCGACGGCGACCGGCAGGCTTATCACCTCGCTGCGTTTGCCGAAGCTGTTTGCGAAGAAATCGCCCACCGGGGCCTCGACTGCCGGCCGTTCGTTGCCGTCCCAGTACATGCGGAGTAACATCTCCTGGTGATTGGCTGAGCCTTTCTTCGCCCAGGGATGCGGCTCGGGCCCGAGGAAAGTCATCCAGATGTGGGTGATTACCCCCGGGCACTTGACATCCAGCAGGATTTTCTTCTGCCCCGGCTGGACACTGCTGTTATCGCGATTACTGTTCGGATCAGGCACGCCGTTAGGGTCCGGCCTGCCGTCCGGCCCAATCTTGGCAGTAGAGGTGGCGCGCATACTTCGGCCATCGTGCGGCTTGGCCAATTCCGCCATAAAATCGGCGGCTGCAATACTGCAACACAGAAAGCAGACTGATAAACCTACTGCAAACGATGAGAACCAGCTTCTGCCAAATCGCCGCTCGTTATGATTCATACGGTTGACCTTTGTTAGTCAATTTTCTTGCCGACAGCCTCACGGGCGCCTCTTTGCGTGATGAATTCGCCTTTGAGGATTTTGCCTTCAACCATGCCCTTGAACTCCATCGTGAACTGCCTGTCGTTGAAGCTCATTTCAATCTTGAAGCTAACGTTATTCCCATCGACCTTCAGGTCCTTAACGTCCACCGGATTATCACGGAAGGTGTAGGTTCCGGTCATATCCGGCTTGATTTTCAGCGTGCTGGTCCGCGTGCCTCGCTGGGTTTCCCTCGTAAACTCCCATGTCCCGACGGCAGCGGAAGCCTCTTCGGCTTTCTTGCCGGTTATATCGCTGGTGCCCCGGTCCGATGTCATCTGGCCCTTGAGGTTCGTGCCGTCCAGTGTTCCTTTGAAGTCCAAAGTGAAGGTCTGGTCACCCCAGCCCATTTCCAGAGCGAATGTCACCTGATTGCCTTCGAGCTTGAGGTCCTTCATGGGAATCTCGCCGCCGAAGAACTCATACCTGCCTGTCATGTCCGGGTTGATCCGCATCATGCCCTGCCGCGTGCCGAAATCGGACACACTTGTCAGGTCCCACTTTCCAATGAGCGGCGATCCGAAGCGCTTGCCGTTAGCCTGCAAGTCTCCCATCTGGCTTTTCATTGTTCCGATTAGCTCATTACCTTTGACATCACCCTCATAAGTGGTTTCAAACTCAAAGTCTTCGATCTTGCTTTGCCGGGTAAAGGTGAGTTTTCCATCCTTAAATTTAATATCGGAGATTACGTGTTCACCTTCCTCGCTCCATTTGCCGTCGAGCGTGCCGTCCGCTTTTTCGGAGACTGACAGCCTGGCATTGATTTGACGATCGCCAACATTAAAGCTTATGTCCCAGTGGCCGAGCGCGGGGCACATGGGTTTGAACCTGGTCCCGTTGACGTCGAATTCACCCTGGTCGCTCGACATTGTTCCTGCGATTTTGCCGTCCTTGAGGGTGCCGGCATAATCCAATGAAAACTCCTGGTCACCGAACCGAATTGTACGAACGAACGTGAGCTTTCCATCCTGGAATTTGACGTCTGACAGATCATCCGAGCCCCATTTTCCTGCTAAACTGCCATCCGCGTTTTTGGAAATGGTCAGCATGGCAAAGCTCTCCCGGCCGCCGAAATCCATCGTCATCTCCCACTGGCCTGTGATATCATCAGCCCGGACGAGTGACGTCTGCGCAAGCAGCATAAGACAGACCGGAATTAACATCCTGCGAATTGTTTTCTGAAGCACAAAACTCATGACAAACCTCCTGAAAAAGTGCGTTTCCCGACTCATTACCGCCCGGCTACGCAACCGGGCATATCCGCCTATCACAATACCACCGGTCACAGCGGCAGGCAAATATTTCTTCAAAAAAACAAATGCCGGCTAAGAACTAAGCTTACTCCGGATCGCCTGAACTTACCCTTCACTCACTCGACTTCAAACAGCACTTCGTTCCTTCTGAGGAACGGAATCTGAAAAGGAGGATCATACCGCGCGAAGACGTCCTGCCCTTTCATCCGAAGCCCTTTATTTCTGATAAATTCCTCTAAAAGGATTTTCTTGGCCTCATACTTCTTCCTGCTCCATGAGCCGGAATATCGAATTGCAGCAACTTTTCGGGCGGGTATCTGTCTTAATCTGACGCTGGAATCCAGCGGTTCCGGCAGGGTCTCCATCGTGTATTTTGAAGGCATAAGGAAACTGACGATGTAATTGCCTTCGGACTGCTGCTGGTTAACGGGAGCAGTCATTGCTATCTTCTCCGAGCTGCTTTTCTGATTGACCGGGGCGGTCATTGCTATGGATTCTTTTTTGCGGTTTTCGCCCGAGATGTAATTGAAGAGCCTTCTGAAGGCCATGTTTCCCGCTTCATCGAAATCGGATTCAACGACAGTTTCAGCCACTATCTGGGGCTTATACTGCCGGACCTCGAATTTGCCCTCTTTTTCAATTACCTGGTATTTGGCTTTTTCTATCCCCACGGTTACACACGAACAACAAAGTAAAGGACAAACCACCAACAAACTATACAGCATAAGTTTTATTTTATTCGTGACAATCATCTTTCTAAAGAATTCTTTTTCCCAACACAATGTCAACGCTACTATATCTGAGTATCTTACCTTTTTAAGCATAGACTGGGCAAGTATAATAGGCAATAAAAGAATGGCCGGACGAAAATTATTGACAGGTCTCAATGATTGGATTTTAATCGCAATATAAAAGAAAACAAACTCCTCACTTAGTGGGAATAGTAAAATTACAGTAAAGGATACACAAAATGAAAAGATTGTGGATAAATGTCGTTCCGTACAGCAAGGACATTGCCATCGCTGCACTTGAAAGCGGCGCTGAGGCTGTATTACTGCCGGATGGTGACAGCGACAAAGTCCGGCAGTTCGGCAAAATTAAGACGATTGAAAAAGACGGCGACATACAACCCGGCGTGGATGTCAAGTTCATCAATATCTCAGGCAAAGAAGATGAAGACAAAGCTGCCGCGGTGCCGGCTGAAAAAATTATTGTACTGAAGATGCTCGACTGGACGATTATACCAATAGAAAATCTGCTCGCCCGGCGAGGCAAAAATATCATGGTGCAGGTAGAAAACAGCGAGCAAGCAAAACTAATGGTTGAAATACTCGAAAAAGGCGTGGATGGCGTTATGCTTAAAACCAGCGATATAAACGAGATTAAAAAAACCGCTGAAATCATTCAGGGCATCAGCGAAAAAATCTCTCTGGTAACTGCGACTATTACCACGAGCAGGCAATTAGGTATGGGCGATCGTGCCTGCCTCGATACCTGCACGCAGATGACTTTGGGCGAAGGAATGCTCGTCGGCAATACGGCATCGGGTTTCTTCCTCGTACATTCCGAGAGTATTGATAATCCATATGTAGCATCCCGCCCTTTCCGAGTTAACGCCGGGGCCGTGCACGCTTATACTCTGTCGCCGGACGGCAAGACAAAATATCTTGCTGACCTGAAGGCCGGGGATGAAGTCATGGTGGTCGATTACCAGGGCAAGAGTCAAACGGCGTATCTTGGCCGGAACAAGATTGAGAAAAGACCTATGATGCTCATCGAGGCCGAGGCCGAAGGCCAGCCGATTGGCCTGGTCCTGCAGAATGCCGAGACGATACGCTTAGTCAGTCCGGACGGCAAAGCGGTTTCTGTAACAACACTCAAGCCGGGCGACAAAGTCCTCGGCCATATCGAGAAGGCAGGCAGGCACTTCGGTATGAAGGTCGATGAAACATTGATAGAAAGGTAGAATTATGGTTTGGCCGGATGACTTGATCAGCATAATTTTAGCCGCCTTTCTTGGAGCGGCAATAGGACTGGAACGGGAGCTTAGCGGCAAGGCAGCAGGCCTTCGAACAAACCTTTTGATATGTCTTGGAGCGTCGGTCTTTACGATTATTTCAAGAGAAATGGCAACCGGTGTCGAAGGTTCGGTTACAAGGATCGCAGCACAAATCGTTACCGGCGTCGGTTTCCTGGGTGCCGGCGCCATCATTCAGGACAGGCGCGGCGTGCATGGATTAACTACAGCAGCGACAATCTGGCTGGTAGCAAGTATAGGGATGGCCTGCGGCGGCAAATTTTACATCCTGGCCGTCGTCTCATCACTAATAGCAATTCTCGCCCTGATCGGGCTTGGGAAATTAAGCAAACCTCTCGAACGCTATGTAAAAAAGAGCGAGCCCCAGAGCACTCAAGACGAGGCGGATTAGAAAAATCAGGAATGCATATATTCAGCAGGAACGTTCCGGCCCCCGGTCTTTCGGATTGTCCGGGTGGATTTGCGCAAATCTTATTATCATAATAAACCCGTCTACTTCGATGAGATTTTGATAAATTTTTTGTAATTTTTACTTGACACCAATCGCTGTCTGTGCATATTTATAATCAACGCGAGAGATACAGCGTATTAACATTGATTTGGCAGTGAGTTAATATCTCATGTTAATAATTGGTTTTGCGAGTTTGGTGACTTCTGGCAATACTTTCAAATGTCGCTTGTACAGACCAACTTAAAATAACCGTCTGACCTGAACCAATGTTTGTTTATTCCCGGCAAAGGGATGCACGAGAGCACAGAGAGATAAGAGAGCAATATCTACAACATAGAAATTACACTGAGATTCCCCTGAATGTCCATATAAACAGGATCTGTGCAACTAACATTATTTTGTTGCGAAAGAACGCTGTATTGACATGATGAGATGACATAGAAATACCGGGCTATGCGAGTATTTTACTGCTAATCAATCCTGGTGTTGTATTTGTACAAGAATTATTTTGTTTAAAGAGTAAAACCAAAACGATGCTAAAAAACTGCATCAGATCTCGGTAAAATGAAAATAAGTGAAAAGAAAGGAGACTAAATTATGTTAGTTATTGCAAGCGATATTCACCTTACAGACGACTCATCAGGCAAAACAATTAATCCGGGAGCTTTTAGGAAGTTTGCAATATATCTCAAGGACATGGTGCAGACGGCCAAAGCTAAGGAAGTTGAAATCGTTTTGCTGGGCGATATTATTGATCTGATCAGGTCAGATTACTGGTTGAGATCTAATATTCGTCCATGGTCGAAATCCAGTGATAAGGACGGTGAAGGACAAGGGATTAAGGATTATACCGTTAAGATACTAGATAAGATCAGCAAAAAGGCCGACAATAAGAAGTCCATGACATATATTGAGGAATTTAGGGAGGAAATGAAAAGTGAGGAGGTATCTACCAAAATCACATATATAGTCGGCAATCACGATTGGCTGATCAATCGGTATCCGGAAAGCCGGAAGAAAGTTGCCAAATTTCTTGGTATCCATAATCCCAATCAATATAAAAACAAGATCTTTGCTACAGAGGGATATTGGGAGGACTATCGTGTTTTTGCCCGGCATGGTGACATTTATGATCCGTTTAATTTCGATGGGGACCGAGATGCATCTTCTTTAGGAGATGCTATTGTGATCGACTTGATAAACAGGTTCCCTCAGGCGGTTGAGGCCGCGATTGGTAAGGCAAGTGATCCTGATCTGATAGCAGAACTTCGGGAAATCGACAATATCAGACCTCTCATCGATATACCGTTATGGATTCATGGTGCGTGCCGCAGGGCCAAATCACCGGAAACAGAAAAGCAGGTGAAAGAGGTATGGAATAGCTTAGTGGATGCTTTCCTCAAGAACAAGTTCGTAAAGAAACACGACAAACCCTGGCGGATGGATGTAGTGGATGCTCTACAATTGGGACTCAAGATCAGCAAGCTCTTTTCCCTTAAAGACATGGTCAATCTGCCGCTGAAAAAGTTTTACAAAAAGAGGGGAGATTATGTAAGCAAGGCTTTTCATGAAGAGTATGTTAGAAGAAATATGGCGGAATTCGTAGTTTACGGCCATACACACCATCATCAGGTCGTACCTTTGGATCAGGTCTCTGTGCCTGGCGAGATTCTTCAAAAGACCTATTTCAATACCGGCACATGGAGAAAGGTACACCAGAATACTTTGTTTGATGAAGAGAATCAGGAATTCTTGAGCAGAGATGTCATGACTTTTATCGCCTTCTATCTTGAAGAGGAAAGACAGGATCGTCGATTCGAAGTTTGGAATGGGGCTTTGGGATGATCATGTCAGTTATTTGAAAGGATCAAAAGATGCCTGAAATTAAGCTGCCCGATATTTCATTGAAGGATATTCATCTTACCGGCTGAGTGTTCGAACTTAGAAAAAGTTTTTTCAATAAATTGGAGTGCAAAATGGGTATTTTGAATGGGGCACGAATTGAGTTTAAGGAGTCAATGGCCGGATACATTGGCAAGGGACAGACCAATCCCAAGCAGAGATTGGAAGTGGACAAGCGCAGAGAAGCTGACGTTCGATTTGACGTTCGGATTTCAATAAACGACCTCGGCAGTTTCCTGAAAATCTCCCACCATGAAGCAGTGCTAACGGGGACCGTGACCAGCGAATTGTTTGGCGGTACACATGAAATATCCAACGGGATCTTCAACCTCTTCTCAATCAATCCTACAACCAGAATCAGAGAGATGGTTTACGCCTTTAAATTCACTGCGGACGGCCAGACGTACTACCTTCACGGCCACAAGGAGATCCACCATACCCGCGGTAAAGCCGATGTTGTCGAAGATATGACAAGGCTGTTTACCATCATATACGAAGGCGAAAACGAGCAGGCGCCGATCTACGGTGCAGGCGAGTTGCGTTTCGACCTTAAAGATACACCGTCTCTACTGGCCTCAATAGAGGTGGTCGAACCCAAGTCCCTGAAGCAGAGAATCATGGCATACATGGCCTTTGTCTCCTTCGTCTTCGCTCCGCTGCGGGAGGAATACCTGAAAAACTTGCGGATCGATCACGAAACAGAATATGACAACCTTGTGTTGTCCGGAGTATTAAACGGCCCAAATGGCCCCAGAGACTTTTTTCTTGTCTCGGGCGTGCACGAAAAAGGATTCCCATGGGGCGATGGCGAATCCTTTTGGGATGTGATACTCGCTATAAGCGACGGCAGTGGCAGCTATCTTAGGTACGGTATCACCGACCACGCGCTAAAGGGACTGAAGCTCGATGTAGAAAATGGTAAGTATAGCTATAGCGGCACACTATTCGCTATCGAAGGCGAGTATGCTGCATCGTTCTCTCAAATGCGTGCCGGGGCTTCAAATCTTATCGAGTGTAAAGCGGAATTCGAAATCGATTTTAACGCTCGGGCGAACAATCCCGTCTCGTATCCACTGCCGGTAGCGGGCCAAATCGCTGCGCCTTTGATTGCAAAGTTGCGTGAAGCACTCCCGAACGAACACCCGCTGGGCATGCATATCACGGCACATACGGTTACAGTCAATTCGGGCAAGCTTACCATCAAACGCCCGCAAGCAGCCGGTGCTGATGATGATTACCTGATTGATGTGGACAAAACCTTCGGTGAGGCCGAGAGGTCCACTTTCAAGGGTTTCAAGGAACCAACATTGCTCTACGGCTACATTTGTGCATTGAGGCCCTCACAACGCACGGCACGCGTCCAGATTCACACTCGATCGCTGCGAGACGAACGTGAACTTTGGGCCAAGGACCAAATCGACAAATTCCTGGGCAAGTTCCTATCCCGTATTGCATCAGCAGAAATGCTTATGGAAGCAGGCAGCCTGAAAGTCAAGAGACTATCCCCCGAGAAGGACCAGGATGACAATAAACTGTTTGTCAAGATAGCCGAACCGGTTGTTGAAATAAACAATGACCATTTCCCGACCGCTGTTTTTCAGCGCCGGATAATAAAGGTACGGGATCCGGATGGAGCCGAATGCCTGGCGTTGGAAGAAGATATGTCGCTAATGCGGCTCGACGCCATCAATTCCGAGAAGAAAGTAACGGTAGCTTCGATCCGGGACGAAGATAAGTTCGCCGCACTTGATCGCGTACTGGAAGAGGCGAATTTTCTTGATGTGCTGGAAAAGCATCGGAGTAATACGGGCAAATCCAAAGCCGAGTTTTCTATAGTCATAAAACCAAACTTCATGTTCGCCTACAATCGAAGGGACCACACTACCTATACTGATCCGGAACTGGTTGGGCACCTCGCGGGGATAATCCGGAAGGCCGGATTCAGGAATATTGCCGTGGTGGAAGCCCAGAGCACTTACGGTGAATATTTCGAAAGGCGCAGCGTGCGAGAAATGGCTGAGTATCTGAACTACGATGGCGTTGCCGGCTACAAAGTCGTCGACATGACTGAGGATGCAACTGAAAATAGGCATTTCGGAACTCACTTAGGTTATCATCCGGTCTCGACAGTCTGGCGCGATGCCGATTTTCGTATCTCTTTCGCGAAAAACAAGACTCATGCATATGCGTACTATACCCTGACGCTCAAGAACATCTATGGAGCACTGCCGTTGGCCAACAAGTTCAAAGAGTACCACTGTAAGCGTGACATCTATCACACGGCGATCGAGTATTTGGAAGCATTTCCGGTGCATTTCGGGCTGATCGACGCCTATGTGAGTGCAGACGGACCTTTTGGTATCTTTGCCGACACGTGTCCCAACCTGACGCATACCGTTATCGGCGGAGAGGACCTTATAGCCGTAGATTGGGTTGCGGCGACAAAAATGGGAATCGATCCCATGATTAGCCAGTATATGCGCCTGGCGGTCAGGGCATTAGGCAAACCACAGATTGAGCTGATTGGCGACGGCAGCATATACCGACCGTGGCTGAATGTGCCGGTTGCTTTGACATTATTCACCCACAAGGGCCTCGACGCAAACTACCATTTTGGCAACCTTTTCTATAATGCTTGTGCCCAGATGGATGAAAATCGCTTTCAACTCAAAAGAAATGCCATACACATCAGGTTACTCAGATGGCTCAGTCTGCCGGTTCGTCGTGCTTTCTTCAAGTTCACCAATGAGAAACCCACGTGGTACAACCGTATGGTGAGTCGAACGCTTAACTGGCTTGGGTACTGATAGTATTGTTCGTTATCATAAGTGCTACACAGGCCAAATAGTTCTTTGGCAAGGCAAATCAAGGATCAAAGGCCACGTGTCTTTTTCCTCCAAATCTATATAACAGTTTCGGTGGTTGTCGTTTTCTTTTGACGTTACCTGAGTGTTTAAGTAGAATATCTATTACCATATTTACTTTTGAAAATTTTTCTTACGTCAGTTGTGATAAAGTTATATACGAACATTTTGGAGGTAATAAAGATGCACCTTAAAAGAAGATATATCCACTCATGCCCTAAGCAGGGCAAGTCTCGATGGGCCAAGGGGAAATATCGCTGGGTAAAATGGATTTTTCCGCTTGCTGGGCTGGTTTCGCTGATATGGTTTTTGATTCGTGTTATTCCCAAGCCTTCGCGGGCCATATATCCGTGTCAGCGTGTCGCTTTTCCACTGGCATCGGGATTCATCGCTTCGCTTTTGGGTTTTGGAGCTTCGGCGATGGCCTTTAAGAAAGCGAAACTAAACTTCGCTCGACAGCAGTATATCGTGGGACTGCTTTGTGCTGTATTAAGCGTCACGGCGGTTTGGATTGCCATGACCGTGATGGCTGAGAAGTCGGTTATTGCCGAGCCGCAACCTGTGAATGAGCCAATGGGAATTGCCAAAGGTATTAATCCCGGTCGTGTTGTCTGGGTGCACGATCCTGATGTGACCGACTGGGACGGCCCCGGCGACGGGCACCCATGGCAGGTGGAACATACGAATCCCGAACACGTCCGCGAGATGCTCTCCCGCGCGATCCGCGAACTGACCGGAACTGCCGACGATATAGAGGCATGGGACAAACTTTTCAGGTACCTCAATAAAGCACGCGACAAAGGTGACGTCGGTTACAAGCCGGGCGAAAAAATTGTTATAAAAGTCAATTTTGTCGGCTTCATCTTTACACACGGAGGAGTAGATGCCGAGACCTATAAGCTGGAGAGTACGAGAAATTATATGAATACATCGCCTCAGATGCTCGTCGCCCTGCTGCGGCAGCTTGTTAACAAAGTCGGTGTCAAGAAATCAGATATAGCAATCTGTGATAGCCTGGCGTATATTGCCAATGAGTACTTCCAGATATTTCAGAAGGAATTTCCGGGCGTGCGGTGTATGGACCACGGCGGCAAGTTCGGCCGAATCAAAATGAAACAGTCTTCGGTCCCGCTGTACTGGAGCTGCAATCCACAAGGTGTCAAACAGGACTATATTCCAGCTTCTTTTGCCGAGGCTGAATACCTGATTAACTTCGCCAATCTCAAGGCCCATACCGGCGCCGGCGTGACGCTGACTGCAAAAAATCATTACGGCTCGCTGATCAGATGGCCGGCGGAGAAGGGTTATTTCAACATGCATAAGGATGCATTTTCCAAACAGACCGGAATATACAAGAACCTGGTTGACCTTATCGGCCATTCGCATTTAGGCGGCAAAACCTTGCTTTACCTGATCGACGGCCTGTACTGTGGAATCCATCCTATAGATATGGATAAAGGGCCGAGACGATGGAATTCTCCGCCCTTTAACGGGGACTGGACATCGAGCCTGCTGGCTTCGCAGGACCCAGTGGCGATTGACTCGGTTGGCTTCGACTTTCTCTATGCCGAATACGAGGACAGCCCACGAAAGGCCGGAGTAGATGATTTTCTGCATGAGGCCGCCTTGGCCGACAATCCCCCTTCCGGCACGTTCTACGATCCCGATCACGCCGGGAACGTCAAGAGGCTGACCAGCCTCGGTGTGCACGAGCATTGGAACAACCCGCAAGACAAGAAATATTCCCGCAATCTGGGCACCGGCAAGGGCATTGAGCTTGTAGCAGTGACACCTGCTAACGACGAAAAGCAAGGCATCATTTCACCTGGAGCAAAAGTGGAAAAGCTCGCAGACGGTTTCAAGTTTACAGAAGGCCCGGCGGTCGATGTCGAGGGAAACGTCTTTTTTACCGACCAGCCCAACGACAGGATTTGTAAATGGTCTGTGAATGGCAAGCTTTCGGATTTCCTTAAGCCTTGCGGCCGGTCGAACGGCCTGTACTTCGACAAACACGGCAACCTACTGGCCTGTGCGGA
>Ga0209536_100006226_pt1 | contig 18304 bp, 15 predicted proteins | sample DeeMarSeWOR28_12_FD_187461 | JGI IMG/M metagenome (GOLD analysis project Ga0209536, IMG submission 187461) | Marine sediment microbial communities from White Oak River estuary, North Carolina - WOR-2-8_12 (SPAdes) (version 2) | ecosystem: Environmental > Aquatic > Marine > Intertidal zone >... | reverse complement strand
ATTTTATCTGCTTCTCCAATTCGTTGCTCGATACGGTTTACTGGTCTGACCTCACCTGATAATCCTATTTCCGCCGCAAAACAAATTGATGGATCCACTGCTGTGTCAGCATTAGATGAAAGGATACTTACAATCACGGCGAGGTCGATTGCCGGATCATAAATTTTAATACCCCCGGCAATATTCAGGAATACATCTTTTGAGGCCAGACTGAAGCCAGCTCTTTTTTCAAGTACTGCAAGAAGCATACTTAGCCTTCTGAGGTCGAATCCGGTACTTGAACGTTGAGGTGTTCCATAAACAGCACTGCTTACAAGGGCCTGAACTTCAATTAGAAAAGGTCTGACACCATCAAGCGTCGAGGCTATAGCCACTCCACTTAGTTCTTCACCGAAGTGAGATAGAAGAATCTCTGATGGATTTTTAATCTCAGTTAAACCTGATCCTGACATTTCAAAAATTCCCAGTTCTGATGTGGACCCATACCTGTTTTTTGCAGACCGCAGGAGCCGGTAAACATGATTATGATCTCCTTCGAACTGCAAAACGGTGTCAACAATATGCTCAAGTACTTTTGGCCCGGCGATGTGACCCTCTTTATTGATATGGCCGATCAGGATCACAGGGGTATTATTGCTTTTGGCATATTGAAGCAAATGGGTGGAACATTCACGGATCTGAGATACGCTTCCCGGTGAAGAATCAATGATATCGGTATAAAGGGTTTGTATTGAATCCACAATAACCAGATTTGGTTCAAGGTGGTTTACATGGTTGAGAATGTTCTCTAAAAAGGTTTCTGTTAACAGATAACAGTTGTCGTGGAGTTTACCAATCCTTTCTGCCCGAAGCTTGATCTGTTCCATGCTTTCTTCACCAGAAACATACAATACTTTTAGATCTTTCATTAAAAGAGCAAGCTGAAGTGCAAGCGTTGATTTGCCCACCCCCGGTTCTCCTCCAATAAGGACTGTCGAACCGGGAATTAATCCCCCACCCAGAATACGGTTTACTTCATCTATTCTGACATCGATACGGCTTTCCTTACGGGCCGTGACCTCTGTAATCTTCTTGGGGAAAGTATCGGTTCCTGTTGTTGCAGAAATTGTTCTTTTACCCTCACGCTGAATGATTTCTTCTACATAGGTGTTCCATTCGCTACAAGAAGGACAGCGACCGATCCATTTTGGAGATTTTGAGCCGCAATTCTGACAAACAAATTCTGTTCTGGATTTTGCCATGATAACCAATATTCAGGGGAACAGTAAAAAAAATCTTCACTCCCTGATTTCAGGATTAGGTATTCTTATCTATCCGTGAAATTTTTTCTATGATCGAGGTCGTGGAATATCCTTCAATCATGGGTACAGTGAGGACTTTTCCTCCACGTGCCGTTACAATATCGTTTCCAACAATCTCCTGATGTGAATATTCCCCACCTTTTATCAGGAAATCGGGTTCAATGATGCGAATAATTTCATACGGAGTATCCTCATGAAACATTACTACAAAATCAACAAATAATAAAGAGGCAAGATTCAATGCACGGGTATCTTGATCCTGGATGGGACGGTTTTTTCCTTTTATCACCTGCACAGATTTATCTGTGTTCAGACCAATGATTAAGATATCTGCAAGATCTGCTGCATGGGCAAGATATTGAATATGCCCTTTATGTAAGATATCAAAGCAGCCATTTGTAAAACCTATAGAATATCCCTGTTTACGAATATGGGCAATCGTTTCAGCCAGATTTTCCCGGGGTAGAATTTTATCCTGTATTTGCCTGAAGGTGTCCATTTTCAGTCTTAAACCTGTTTGATTCTGTTTCAGATTCCTTTTTCTTACGAACAGATATAAGCAAGATCATAGAGATGGTGCCAACAATAATGGTGGCAAGTGATTGGGAACCATGAATGATTGTAGCAAATGCCAATCCCTCTTCCCTTGATAATCCGTATAACATAAGGCCTAATGATACAATCCAGTGAAATGCTCCGATTCCTCCCTGAACAGGGGCAGCAAATGCAAATCCTCCAATCACTAAGATAAAAAGTCCATCAATCAAATTCAAATCGGAGGTTGAAGATAATGCAAAGACGGAAACATAAGTCATCATCCAGTAAAGAAACCATATAAAGAACGAGAAGAAAATAAATTCAAATTTTCGTCTCATTTTATATACTGTTTTAAGTCCGGAGATGATCCCTTTCATTATCTCGCGAAGCTTCCTCATTGCAGACCATCTATATAACTTTTGCCGGATCAAATAGAGAAACACTACGACCAAAATGGGCAATCCGATGAGAATGAACCAGGAGAAAATGGATTTTTGCAAAAATGGCTTTAATTGTTCAGCGATTGGGTCAAAAATTTGTGGTTTGATAAAGTTGCTGAAAAATTCAAACTTTGTGGTGATCAGGATAATCATAAATATTATCAGTGTAATCAGATCAACAACTCTTTCAACAATAACGGTTCCAAGTAATTTATCCACAGGTATTTTTTCCGTTCTGCCGAGAACCCCGCATCGGGTTATTTCTCCTATTCTTGGGAATGCAAAATTGGCAAGATACCCGACCATAACAGAATAAAATGTATTTATTATTGATGGCTTGTACTTCAGTGGTTCAATAAGCAATGTCCATCTGTAAGCCCTTGAAACATGCGCAAGAATAAGTATTAAAATGGAAAATAGGATCCAGATATACTTGGCATGAAGGAATTCATACCATAATTTTTGTAGGTCAATACCGCGAAATGCAAAATACAAAAGCAACACGCCTACTGCCAGGAATAACAAAAACCTGAGAACTTTGAAAATTCTTTTTTTCAAGGGAAGTTTAATTGATCAATTTATTGGTAGATGTATCAGGGAAAATGATAACCGGCTCAAATGATTTCGCTTCTTCAAAATCCATTATGGCATACGAGATTATGATAATGATATCACCCACCGCAACTTTCCTGGCAGCCGGACCATTCATACAAATCTCACCTGTTCCTCTTTCCCCCTTAATTACATAGGTTTCCAACCTCTCACCATTATTAATATTTACAATCTGCACCTTCTCACCCGCGATAATATTTGCAGCATCCATGAGATCCTCATCAATGGTAATACTACCAACGTAATGGAGGTTGGCCTCCGTGACAGAGACCATATGTATTTTCGACTTTACTATTTCAATATTCATATCGGCACAAAGGTACTAAGAAAATTTTATATTGTCTATCAGCCTGACCTGCCCGACATGGATTGCAATACATCCTACTGAAGGAATGTTCTCAGTCCATTTTTTTATAGGTTTCAGCTCATATGCATCCACTATCTCGAAATATTCAATTTCAAGTAATGGGTCTTTATTGATCGTATCGCGAACATAATTTTTTACTCCATTCACACTCATTTTTCCTGTCTGTGATTTTATCTTGTTCAGTGTGCTAAAAATAATAGTAGCTGATTTTCTCTCTTCAGGGGAGAGGAGTGAATTTCTGGAGCTCATTGCAAGACCATCTTTTTCTCTGATAACTGGACAACCAATTATCGTGACAGGCAAATCCAGTTTTTTTGTAAGGTCTTTGATAATGGCCAGTTGCTGAAAATCTTTTTCCCCGAAGTAGGCTTTATGAGGATTGATGATTTCAAACAACTTAGTGACCACTAGGGCCACACCGTTAAAATGATCCGGCCGGTATTTCCCTTCCATATGTTTATCCAATGATCCAAAATTGAAAATACGGGTATCCTTTTCCGGGTACATTTCATCTACAGAGGGAACAAAAACAACATCACATGAGTATTGCTTAAGGATTTTCAGATCGAGATCAAGATCTCTTGGATATCTTTTATAATCATCCGGATCATTAAACTGAGTTGGATTTATGAATATAGATACAACGGTGATACTGTTATCATTGATGCATTTCCTGATAAGAGATAAATGCCCTTCATGCAAAGCCCCCATTGTAGGAACCAGGCCAATTGATTTTCCCTGGTTCCTGTATAGTTCAAGAGATTTCTTTACAGCAGTGATGGTGTTGAATATCTCCATTGGGTAAAGAGCGTTATTGACAGTATTGGGTATCGAAATTCTGTGTATTAGCTCTATAGAAAAGACTGCTGCAAATATATATATTATTACCATTTCAGATATGAAATTATGTACAATTGGTGAACTTCAGGAGGTTTTACATGTGTTAATAACTTGTGCAAAAAGTACAACATAGAAGATTTTTTAGTAATTTTGCATCACTTTTTGAAAATTATGAAACACGCCAAAGTCCTATTTGTTTCACAAGAAATCACACCTTATTTACCGGAAACTGAAATGTCGAAAATTGGCAGGTATCTTCCTCAGGGTATCCAGGAAAGAGGCAGGGAAATAAGGACTTTCATGCCAAAATATGGTTGCATTAATGAAAGACGTAATCAGCTTCATGAAGTTATTCGGCTTTCCGGAATGAATCTGATCATTGACGATACTGACCATCCATTAATCATCAAAGTAGCATCCATACAATCAGCAAGAATGCAGGTGTATTTCATTGATAATGAAGACTATTTCCATCGCAAAGCTGTTTTAACCGACGGTGAGGGGCAATATTTTCCTGATAACGATGAACGGTCCATTTTTTTTGCCCGGGGTGTCTTAGAAACTGTCAGAAAGCTCAGGTGGTCGCCTGATATTATACATTGTCACGGATGGATAACCTCTCTTCTGCCACTTTATCTTAAAAAAGCGTATTACGACGATCCTTTATATATGAATTCAAAGGTGATATATTCCATATATAATGACGAATTTGACAAACCTCTAGAGAAGAAGTTCAATAAAAAATTATTGATGGAGGGAATAAATGCCAGTGATGTATCAATCCTGAATAATCCGAATTTTGAAAACCTTACCCGGATGGCACTAAGTATGTCGGATGCAATCATCATTGGCAGTTCAGAAATAAATAAAAATATACGCAGGTATATCAAAACAATGAATAAACCCGTTCTTGAGTATAAGCCTGAGGATGAATACGTGGATGCCTACTCCAAATTTTATGATAAAATTCTAACAAACCGTGTTGATGAGGACTGATATTTCGAGAATGATTCCCCCCAGAATATTTCCCCTTTTATTTACTGCATTTTTGATCGTGATTGGTCTGTCTGAAGGGTGTGAAAAGGAACCGAGTACCTTGGGCAGAGATAAAATCCCTGACAGCATCAGTGTATTTTATGATACTTCAGAAGTGATCCATACCTATTCCCGCCCCGGAGATTCAGTTCTTACAAACAAAAAGGCTATACTGCTTTTAGGAGAGATTGCCGATCCTGTATTTGGTATCGCACATGCTGAACTGTTGACACAATACACACTTCAGGTAAGAGGAGCACATGATTTTGGAACGGATCCTCAGCCAGATTCTGTTGTACTTGAGATGGATTTTTACGATTACAGGGGGGATCCATTTTCCCAGGTTGAAATATCAGTATATGAATTTGAGAGTGAAATCAGGAGCGATTCAAACTGGTACTCCAACAGGGATGTTTCAGATAAATTTAATCCGGTTGTTCTTGGGAAAGGGGTCATTAATTTCCCTGATTCAATCCTTAAAATTTATATTACTGAACCCAACTATATAAATAAGTTTTTTACTGCTGCAGACACGATATTTGCAGACAATAGTTATTTCCTCGAAGAATTCAGGGGATTATATCTTATCCCGGAGATTATTTCAGGTGAGGGTGCAATTATATATATGAATTATAATAATATCCCGGGATCACTGACTATCCATTATCATAACCAGGAAGATGATTCATTAAGCTACTCTTTCATTTTTGGTTCTTTATCAAGGGAATTCAATTTATACAACCATGATTTTTCCGGATATTCCATTGGGAATTACCTGAACAATGGAGTAGAGAATGACAGCCTGGTATTTGTGCAGTCATTGGGAGGGACATATACAGTAATCAGGTTACCTGAAATTTCTGCATGGTTGGATTCTTCATCTATTGCCATTAATAATGCCGACCTTATAATCACTCCGGTCGATACAGCAATTTCAGGACTTTCTGTAAAGGATTATCCTGATTTGTTAAATCTGTATATGATTGGACCAGATGGAAAGTATGCCTATGTATATGATTATTTAGTGAGTTCTTCAACCTTTGGTGGAAGGTATGACCCGGCAACAAATTCTTATACATATAGTTTAAGAGTACATCTGCAAGCATATTTGAATGATGAACTGGAAAATCTTGATCTTATTCTTATACCTGAGAAAAATTCAGAGAATGTAAGCAGGGTACTCCTTTACGGAGGCAATTTTAGCGGTTTAGAGAAGATGAGGATGGAAATCGTTTATACCAAATTATAATATGTGTGGAATAGTTGGGTATATCGGGGATAAAAATGTTTATCCCATTTTGATCAATGGGTTAAAAAGGCTGGAATACAGGGGATATGATTCGGCAGGGATATCTATTCTTGATAAGGAAATACAGGTATATAAGAAAAAGGGGAAGGTATCAGAACTGGAGGAATTTGTTGCAGATAAAAATATTGCAGGGCACATTGGAATAGGCCATACCCGGTGGGCCACTCATGGTGAGCCGAGTGATATGAATGCCCATCCTCATACATCCATGAACGGGCATTTTGTAATTATACATAACGGTATAATCGAAAATTATGCTGTTCTGAAAAAAAGACTGAAGGATAAAGGGTATACGTTTTACAGTGAAACGGATACAGAAGTTCTGGCAAACCTTATTGAACATATTTATCTGAAGGGGAAAGTCTCAGCCGAGATTGCAGTTCGTTTAGCACTAACTAAAGTGGTTGGAGCATACGGATTATTGATCATCTGCAAGGATGAAAAGGATAAAATCATTGCTGCCAGGAAAGGAAGTCCACTGGTAATTGGCATTGGGAATAATGAATATTTCCTGGCTTCAGATGCTACACCCATCGTGGAATATACTAGAAGTGTTATCTATCTGAATAATGATGATGTTGCGATTTTAAAAAAGGATGAATTGATCCTTAAGACAATAGATAACACCATGCTTGTACCGAAGGTACAAAAGCTGGAACTAAATATTGGTGAGATTGAAAAGAACGGGTTTGATCATTTTATGCTAAAAGAGATATTTGAACAGCCTCGTTCTATAAAAGACACCTTCAGGGGAAGGATTGCCTCGGATTTATCAGATTTGCATCTTGGGGGATTGTACAATGTAATGCCAGAACTGGTGGAAGCTAAGCGGGTGATTATTATCGGATGCGGAACATCCTGGCATGCCGGGCTGGTTGGAGAATATCTTTTTGAAGATCTTGCGAGGGTACCTGTAGAAGTGGAATATGCTTCCGAATTCAGATACAGAAATCCACTTATCCAGAAAAATGATGTTGTCATTGCTGTGAGCCAGAGCGGGGAAACTGCTGATACCCTTGCAGCCATTCAGCTGGCCAAAGAAGCCGGGGCACTTGTACTCGGTATTTGCAATGTGGTTGGATCCAGCATACCAAGAGAAACAGATGCAGGAGTGTATACCCATGCCGGACCAGAAATCGGTGTGGCATCAACAAAAGCATTTACTGCACAGGTTACGGTTCTTGCCATGATGGCAATGATCATCGGGAAGAAAAGAGGACATCTCAGCCAATCACTATATACTGCCCTGATCCGGGAACTTGATTCCATCCCTGGTAAAATTGAAAAAATACTAGCCTTCGATAAGAAATTCAAACAAATAGCGGAATTGTATAAGGATGCCAATAATTTTTTATACCTGGGGAGGGGCTATTGCTTTCCTGTAGCACTTGAAGGTGCACTTAAACTTAAGGAAATATCCTATATCCATGCCGAAGGATACCCTGCTGCAGAAATGAAACATGGTCCCATTGCACTGATAGATGAAAATATGCCTGTGGTCGTTATTGCTGCGAAGGACAAATCATATGAAAAAATAGTAAGTAACATACAGGAAGTCAAGGCAAGGAATGGAATTGTTATCGCAATAGTGTCTGAGGGGGATGAAATAATTAAAAAAATGGCTGATCATGTTCTTGAAATCCCTGCTGCACATGAAGTTCTGACCTCCCTGCTGGCTGTTATTCCACTGCAGTTACTTTCTTACCATATTGCAGTATTAAGGGGGTGTAATGTAGATCAACCTCGAAATCTTGCCAAATCGGTCACGGTGGAATAGATCTTATCTTTTCTGGTATTGTTTCTCGTAGTATTTTTCGTATTCACCTGTCAGTACATTATTTAACCATACTTCATTATCGAGGTACCAGTTTACAGTCTTTCCCAGGCCTTCCCTGAATTGTACAGAGGGTTCCCATCCAAGCTCTTTTTTGATCTTGGATGAATCGATGGCATACCTGAGATCATGACCGGCCCTGTCTTTTACAAAGGTTATCAACTTAACCGAGGTGCCTGGCGGACGGAATAACTTTTCATCCATGATATCACAAAGCATCTTTATCAGATCGATATTTTTCCACTCGTTGTTTCCGCCAATATTATATGTTTCTCCTTTTTTTCCCTTGTGGAAAATCAGATCTATCGCCTCGGCATGATCAATGACATATAACCAATCACGGACATTTTCACCTTTACCGTATATGGGTATTTGTTTATTGGTTTTTATATTGTTGATGGCAAGAGGGATTAACTTTTCGGGGAATTGATAAGGACCATAATTATTAGAACAGTTCGAAAGGACAACCGGCATTTTATAGGTATGGAAATATGCTCTGACCAGATGATCCGAACCTGCTTTGGATGCAGAATAAGGACTCCTGGGATCATAAGGGGTTGTTTCAACAAAGTAGCCTTCATCTCCTAATGATCCGAATACCTCATCGGTTGAAATATGATAAAATAAATTATGTGTAAAAGGTGTATCCCATATTTTCCTGCAGGCATCAAGCAGGTTGACTGTTCCGACAATGTTTGTATAAATAAATTCAGAGGGATCCATTATGGATCTGTCAACATGGGATTCTGCTGCCAGGTGTATTACTGCATCGGGCTTGATTTGAGCGAACAAATCATGGAGGAATTGAATATCAACGATGTCCCCCTTTACGAACGAATAATTTGACTCATGTTCAATATCAGTCAGATTTTCAAGATTTCCGGCGTAAGTAAGTTTGTCAAGATTAATGATATTGTATTCAGGATATTTCCTCACAAACCAACTTACCACATGTGATCCGATAAATCCCGCACCTCCTGTTATGATTATATTCTTTATCACGTAATTTTTCCTTAGTGGATCTATTAATTTGCTAATTCTTTCCTATAATATTGTTCCCATCTCCATGCTGATAATAACGTTTCATTAAGGGAAACCTGTGCTTTCCATCCTAATTCTTTATTGGCAAGGCTTGTGTCGGCCCATACTTTCTCAACATCTCCCGGGCGACGTTCAGTTATCCTGTATTTCACGGATAACCCTGTTGCCTGTTCAAATGCCTTGATCATTTCAAGAACGGAAACACCTGCTCCTGTTCCAAGGTTAAATATTTCAAATCTTGTTTTATTCCTTTTCTCCAGCATTCTATCAATGGCTACTACGTGCGCTTTTGAAAGATCAACAATATCAATATAATCCCTTATACAGGTACCATCTGGCGTATTATAATCATCCCCGAAAACATTTAATTCCTTATGGATTCCATACGCTGTTTGCGTAATAAAAGGCACAAGATTGTTCGGAATACCAATTGGAAGTTCTCCGATAAATCCCGTTGGATGCGCACCGATGGGATTGAAATATCTCAGGGAAATGGCTTGTAAAGGGTCCCCTGACAGAATTGTATCTGACAGGATTTCTTCAGCTATTTGTTTTGTATTACCATATGGGGAATTAGCCTTCTTTATTGGAGAATTTTCTGTTACAGGAAGCCGGTCTGGTTCACCATAAACAGTACATGAAGATGAAAAGACAAAGTATTCAATTCCATACCGGATCATTGAATTGAGCAGGTTGACCTGGGATCCGATATTATTTTTATAATACATTAATGGTTTTTCTACTGATTCAGAGACAGATTTATAGGCGGCGAAATGAATGACTGCCCGGACGGTTTTATAAGTTGAAAAGAAATGGTCTAACCGGACCGCATCTGTCAGGTCAAATTTTTCAAACAAGGGTCTTTCCCCTGTAATTTTTTCAATTCCATCCAGCACCTCTATGGTAGAATTACAAAGGTTATCAATAATAACAACCTCATAACCTGCCTGTATTAATTCAACTGCAGTATGAGAACCAATGAATCCCGTACCTCCTGTTACAAGTATCATTATAGGCTCCAGTAAACCAAACGGTTGATATTATTTTTATAACTGCCTTTTATATCCACGAATATAAGATCCTCACCTCCAAGTGAGATAAAATAGTCTTCTTTATAATTAAGATATTCATCGTGGTTAACAGCCAGGATCACTGCATGGTATGGTGGTTCGGGTTTGGTGAACAAATTGATGTCATATTCATCCTTTACTTCATCAGCCGAGGCTTTTGGATCCATCACATCTACCTTCAATCCATAACTTTCAAATTCCCTGATGACATCGATAACTTTTGAATTCCTGATATCACTTACATTTTCCTTAAAGGTTATTCCCATAACCAGCACCTTACAATGGCTTATATCTTTTTTTTGGGAGGTGAGTTTTTTTACTATCTGTTCGGCAACCCAGGCTCCCATTCTGTCATTAATGGCCCTGCCGGAATTAATAATCTGAGCATGATGACCATATTGTTTTGCTTTGTATGAAAGATAATAAGGATCAACTCCTATGCAGTGACCACCTACAAGGCCAGGATAAAAATTAAGGAAATTCCATTTTGTAGCAGCTGCTTCGAGAACTTCATAGGTATTAATTTCCATCTTGTTGAAGATCATTGATAACTCATTCATGAATGCGATATTAATATCACGTTGAGTATTTTCAATGATCTTGGCTGCCTCTGCAACTTTAATCGAACTTGCTCTATGAATCCCGGCATCAATAATCAATTCATATGTTTTGGTAATTTCGTCGGTTGCAATATCGTCACATCCGGAAGTAACCTTCACAATTTTTGACAGGGTATGCTTTTTGTCACCTGGATTGATTCTTTCAGGAGAAAATCCAACTTTAAACTGTTTAATATATGTCAGTCCTGATGTTTTTTCAAGCAAGGGTATACAGTCTTCTTCGGTACAACCCGGATAAACGGTGGATTCATACACAACATAATTACCCTCTGAAAGAACCCGTCCTACAGATTCAGTAGCGCTGAGAAGAGGTTCAAGATCCGGAAGCTTATGACTATCAATAGGAGTGGGAACTGCGATGATATAAAATCCAACATCTTTCAGGTCATTGAGATTTGATGTGAACATTATATCACAACCTGCAAATGCTTCAGGGGCCATTTCACCATTTGGATCTTTACCTTTTTTTAACAGTTCGATCCGATCTTCCGTTATATCAAATCCAACTACTTTAAGTTTTCTGGCAAATTCCAGTGCGACAGGTAATCCGACATAACCCAATCCGATCACTGCCAGTTTAGTTTTCTTTTCAACAAGTTCCTTATACATCCTGAATACTATTTCTGAAGTTTTTTACACAAGGGATGATAGTTGCCTTTACAACCAATGGCTTTTGAATTTCTAATGTTGTATACCGTTTCTATTGATGATTTAGCTTCATGCAGTCCAAATCCTTTTCCATCCAGAATATTCTGGTAAAGTTGGGTATGGAGGTCACCAAATCCATCACTGAATTCAATTTCTTCATTATCAATCGTGATGCTTCTGAATGTCCGTTTGTTTTCTTTTCGGACAAATTCGGGAAGGTCCTTATAATCAATGCTGAGAAGCCATCTGACACGAGCTCTTTCTAGCTCCAGATAACCAGATGCCTTATTATATTCAGCAATATGAGTTATGTTCTTATTTACATTCCCAAAAATCCATGTTAACATATCAAAGAAATGAACCCCAATATTTGTTGCGATTCCTCCGGATTTCTGAATATCTCCCTTCCATGAAAAATTATACCAGTTCCCGCGGCTTGTGATGTAAGTCAGATCAATATCATAGATCTTGTCTTTAGGGCCGTTCTGGATTTTTTCCCTTAAAGCCTGTATCGAAGGATGTAACCTTAATTGTAAAACGTTGTAAACGTTTTTTCCAGTATCTTTTTCATAGCTGTCGAGAGCTTCAATATTCCAGGGATTCAGCACCAACGGTTTTTCGCAAATGGCATGAGCCCCGCTTCGAAGTGTGAAACGAATATGGGAATCGTGAAGATAGTTAGGGGAACAAATACTGACATAATCAACTCTTGATGGGGTTCTTCTGAGTTTGTCAATATGCCTGTCGAACCTTTCAAATTCTACAAAGAAATCAGCATATGGGAAATAACTGTCAATAACACCAACACTATCTGAATTGTCAAGACTGGCAACCAGGTTATTCCCGGTTTCCTTTATTGCCTTAAGGTGCCGGGGGGCAATATAGCCAGCAACACCAATTATGGCAAAATTAAGTCCGCATGTTTTACCCATAAAAGAGAATTGAAAATTACTTCAAAGGTAGAAATATATTCCTAAGTGATTTTTGAAACCTGGCCATCTTTCAAAATATATGATTCGCCACTTTCTGGACATTGAGCCAGTCCTTCATGATTGAATTCCAGTTTGTGACCGTATTCACTCATCCATCCGACCTGTTTAGCCGGACTTCCAATAACCAGCGAATATGGTTTGACATCACGTGTTACAACTGCTCCTGCACCGATAAAAGAATATTTACCAATTTCATTCCCGCAAATAATAGTAGCGTTGGCTCCGATAGTGGCTCCTTTCCTTACAAATGTTTTTACATACTGATCTTTCCTCACTATTGCACTTCTGGGATTAATAATATTGGTAAATACCATGGAAGGTCCTAGAAAAACATCATCTTCACAAATCACACCTGTATAGATAGAAACATTATTCTGGACTTTCACATTATTTCCCAGCTTAACATCAGAGGCAACCAGGACATTCTGGCCCAGGTTACAATTTTTACCAAGTACGGAACCAGTCATGATATGAGTAAAGTGCCAGATCTTTGTTCCGGCACCTATCGTACAGCCCTCATCAATGACAGCTGTCTCATGGGCAAAATAATCTGGATCATTCTTTGTCATATAAGTTATTCTTTTACAATGTATTGGATAATATGTTGTGTAATATACCTGAGCTGCTCCTCATCCAATTCTGTATGTATGGGCAGAGAAAGAACATTTTGAGATAATTCTTCAGCAACAGGCAATTCACCTTCTTTGTAGTTTAAATCCAAATAAGCCTTTTGCAAATGCAAAGGTTTGGGGTAGTATATCATTGAAGGTATTTCATTGGCTTTTAAATAAGATTGTAATCCATCGCGATCAGGGCCAAAAAGCTCAATTGTATATTGATGATAGATATGGGATGAATAGTCTACTGTAACAGGTGTTCTGACCTGCGCATATGTGTCAAATTCAGTATTGTAAAAAGAGGCTGCTACAGTTCTGGCTTGAATATAATCATCGAGATATTTTAACTTAACACGCAATACAGCTGCCTGGAGGCTGTCAAGCCTTGAATTAACACCAATATGCTCATAGTAATATTTCTCACTCATGCCATGATTAATGATGGAATAAAGAGATTTGGCCAACCCTTCATCATCAGTAAAAATTGCCCCCCCATCTCCAAAACACCCAAGATTCTTGGATGGGAAAAATGAGGTGCATCCAATGGTACCTATAGTACCGGCTTTCTTCGATTTTCCATTTTTGAAAATGTAATCTGCCCCAAGGGCTTGAGCAGCATCTTCAATAACATACAAGCCATACTTGTCTGCAATTTCCATAATGGTCTCCGATCGGGCACACTGGCCAAACAAATGAACGGGGAGGATGGCTCTTGTCTTTTTCGTTATGGCTCGTTCAATCAGGTTATCGTCTATGTTGAAAGTATCTGGCCTGATATCAACAAGAACTGGTACCAGATCAAGAAGTCTGATGACCTCAATACTGGCAATAAATGAATAAGGTGTTGTGATGATTTCATCTCCAGGCTTTAGATCAAGGGCCATTAGTGATACCTGAAGGGCATCGGTCCCATTCCCGCAGGTAATTACATGTTTACAATCCATATATTCAGCAAGTTCTTCCTGGAATAATTTAACATCAGGTCCATTTATAAAAGCTGATGAATCAAGGACTCCCTGAATAGCTGAATCAATTTCTTCCTTTATCTTGAAATACTGACCATATAGGTCAACCATTTGAATCTGTTTCATATATCAGGTTTTCAAAAGGGAGTACTAAAATAATAAAACCTTTGTGACCAATGCTCAACAGATGTAAATTTATTTTGGAGAATAAATGACACGACGATTGTAAAATTTACTACATTTGTTTACCTGCAATGGATATTGGAAAACACATAACTGAATTACTGGTTTTACACGATTGTGTTATTGTACCCCAGCTGGGTGGATTTGTTGCGAATTACAAATCTGCAGAAGTAAATGATATACTCCGGACAATTTCACCTCCATCCAAATCGGTTCTTTTTAATAAAAACCTGAAGCACAATGATGGATTACTTATTGGATTTGTGGCTCAAAAGGCGGGAATTGGTTATAAAGATGCCGAACAGCTGGTTATCCAGTATACTAAAAAAATCGCAAATCAGACCGATTCAGGAGGTAAATCTATAATTGAAGATTTAGGTTATTTTTACAAGGATAAGGAAAACAACCTTCAATTTCAGCCAGAATTGTCCAGTAATTTCCTGATCGATTCTTATGGCCTTTCCTTTGTGCAATTTGAAAAAACATACAGGCCAGGAGTGAAAACGGGTCATTCAGGGCGGTATATTTCCCTTGGTGATGATGCCAATAGGAGAAGAACCAGGATGCGACGTTGGGCCTATACAGGTGTGGCAGCATCCCTCATTGCAGCCATGATATTGATACCCATTAAGACAGGCAAACTGGAACAGATAAACCTGGGAATTTTACATGATAAACCTGTTGTTTCGGAAACACCTGAGTATGTTCAGCCTGTTCCTGAAATCGAAACCAATGCAACCGAAAAGGAAAATGTTACCATTCAGCCGGTTCTTGAACAATACCACATCATTGTTGGCAGTTTCAAGGAATTTGGGAATGCCAGGGATTTAAGAAATAAGCTTTCAACACAAGGCTATGATGCAAGGATCCTTCGTGCTGATAATGGATTTTTCAGGGTTACCGCTCAAACCCTTAACACCAAGATTGATGCTTCAGTAAAACTTACTTCAATACGTTCTGTTTCGGGTATGGAGAATGCATGGATACTCAAGGATTAACAGTTTATTTTACAACTGATCCTTTAGCAATTACATTGTCCGGTGTTACGAATACAAGCTCTCCTGAAGGATTTTCTGCAAGCAATACCATACCGTGGGATTCAATTCCTTTTATTTTTCTGGGTTCGAGATTGGCAAGAAGGCATACTTGTTTACCTACAAGATCTTCGGGTTTGAAAAATTCAGCAATACCTGATACGACTGTTCTTTTGTCCAAACCTGTATCCAATGATAACTTAATGAGTTTATTGGTCTTAGGAACTTTTTCTGCTGAAAGGACTTCTGCGATCCGGATGTCCAGTTTGTTGAATTCTTCATAACTGATTCCCTCTTTTGGGACTTCAAGACCAGAAGCGATGCTTTCGTTCAACTGTTTTATTGAGGAAAGTTTATCCAGTTGCTTCTGTATAGTATGATCTTCAATTTTTTCAAAAAGCAGTTCGGGCTGAGCAATTTCATGTCCGGGCATCAATAACTCTTTTGTCCCTATATCAGACCATTTTACGGGTTCAATCTTTAAGAATTCCACCAATTTACTTCCTGAAGCGGGAAGAAATGGTTGAATGAGTGTTGACAGACCGGCCGTTATTTGTAATGAGACATACAGGATATTCCTTACCTTTTCGGGATCTGTTTTGACCAATTTCCATGGTTCGGTGTCAGCAAGATATTTATTCCCCAATCTGGCTAAATTCATTGTTTCTTTTAATGCTAACCTGAAACGGAACTGGTCGAGATTTTCCTCAACAGATTTTCTGATGCTCTTCATTTCCTGAAGGACATTTTGGTCATATGGATCGGGATTTTCCAAACCAGGAACTTTCCCCTCACAATATTTATGCGTCAATACAAGGGACCGGTGAACAAAGTTTCCAAGAATAGCAACCAGTTCATTATTGTTCCTGACCTGGAAATCTTTCCAGGTGAAGTCATTATCTTTTGTCTCAGGGGCATTTGCACATAAGACATATCGTAAAACATCCTGTTTATCCTTAAATTCCTCAAGGTATTCATGAAGCCAGACCGCCCAATTCCTGGAGGTTGAGATTTTATCATTTTCCAGATTAAGGAATTCATTTGCAGGCACATTTGCCGGCAGGATGTAGGTTCCTTCAGCCTTCAACATGGCAGGGAATATGATGCAATGGAATACAATATTATCCTTCCCAATAAAGTGAACCATGCATGTTTTCTTATCCTTCCAGTAATCTTCCCATTTTTTAGTTAGATCCTTAGTGGCCGATATATACCCGATCGGGGCATCAAACCAAACATATAAAACCTTGCCTTCTGCATCATCTACAGGGACTGGGATACCCCAGTCAAGGTCACGTGTAACGGCACGTGGTTCAAGCCCTCCGTCAAGCCAGGATTTACACTGTCCGTAAACATTTACTTTCCAATGTTTATTTTCCTGAAGGATCCATTTTTTTAAAAAAGATTCATACTGATCCAGGGGCAGATACCAGTGTTTTGTTTTTTTAAGGATCGGCTTACCACCGCTTATGGTTGATTTGGGTTTAATAAGATCGGTTGGACTTAACGATGTGCCGCAATTCTCACACTGATCACCATATGCACTTTCATATGAACAGTGCGGACATATTCCTGTAATATACCTATCTGCCAGGAATTGTCCGGCTTCTTCATCGAAATATTGCTCCGTGGATTTCTCAACAAAATCTCCTTTATCATATAATTTTCTAAAAAACTCTGATGCAGTTTTGTGATGAGTTGGATGGCTGGTCCGGTGATAAATATCGAACGAAATACCAAATTGTTCAAAAGACTTTTTATTTAGCTCATGATAATGATTTACAATTTGTTGTGGAGGCACTCCTTCCTGCCGTGCCTTAATGGTAATGGGTACACCGTGCTCATCCGATCCGCAAACGAAGATTATATCCTTATCCCTTAACCGCAGGTATCTTGAATAAATATCGGCAGGGATATATACACCGGCAAGATGACCAATATGAACCGGTCCATTTGCATAAGGCAATGCAGCTGTAACCAGATGACGTTTGTAATTTTTCATGAAACCTTCTCCTGGTATGGTATTGGTTTGATTCGTAATTTGACAAAGATAATTAATTACTGGATACACGATATTGAACATTTATTCTATCGTAGAATCATTACTCACCGGGTGACTTCAAGTCACCCGGTGAGTAAATTCCATTCCCAAAAAATCGCGATTCTACGAGTGACAACTCAGGGCATGACTATGAGTCATACCCTGAGTGTCGCACCTTCCGATTAATCTAATATCTAAGCATATCTTTCCCATTTTCAGGATTTTACATTATTGCCCTGAATTCATCCAACCAATATGCATGCAAACTCAGCCTGAGTTGACCGGTCTTTTATCTCTTAATGACAAAAACATGGATTTATCGTATGGTATTTTAAAGTTTTTTTAAAAAAATTTTTAAAACTGACCGATATTCATGCACAATTTACATTAATGGTAAGAAGCATTCATTCATTATGTCAAGAATGTAATGAATATTTAATCTATATGTATTACTTTAATGCATTATCTTAAAATGTATCAGGATTTGTTAATACAATAATGTTATGATTACACCAGAATATTTAAATGCTGGGGATAAGGTCGGATTGGTAGCGACAGCAAGGTGGATTACTGACAAGGAACTGGAACCCTTTCAGGGTATATTAAAAGATTGGGAGCTGATACCGGTTCTTGCTGATAATATATTCAGGAAAGAACACCAGCTTGCAGGATCAGCGGAGGAAAGAATTACAGGATTAAAATCAATGTTTGAAGATGATGATATCAAAGCCGTTTTTTGTGTCAGAGGTGGCTATGGAACTGTTCATCTGGCAAACTGGATCGAATCAGGATTGAAATCAGTTCCTCCGAAATGGCTT